>ERZ777011.1862-NODE-1862-length-19470-cov-6.596807_pt1 | contig 19470 bp, 15 predicted proteins | sample MGYA00374964_ERZ777011 | MGnify/ENA primary metagenome ERZ777011 (study PRJEB29310, sample SAMD00008975) | mouse gut metagenome | study: EMG produced TPA metagenomics assembly of the Metagenome analysis of fecal microbiota from mouse which was promoted... | reverse complement strand
AGGCTTGGTGAAATTCGCCGGAAAGACCCTTTGGGAGGATGAAAAGAATTAAAAAACAGTACCTTTAGGGATGTATTGGCAGATCTACGCAGGATTGAAACTTCACAGATGCCATATCCTGTCGCGATAGTTTCGCAGTTCCTCTTCCGGAAACCGGGCTATCGCCTTGTCTGATTCACGGAGTACCGCGGCTTTGTCATCCGGTAATGCTCCCGTGACAGGTACCGTATTGGAAATATGATGGCCGAGCAGATTAACCCGAATCTTCAGTCTGTCGATCAGCGTCCGCATCTCCATCAGTCGCTCAATCTCCGGCTCCTCGATATACGTTCCTTCCAATAGCTCCTGATACAACATCGATTCGGGAAAGATTGTCAGCGACACTATATTGATGATGCAAGGATGGAGGCGGTTGAGAACATCGGCTGTGGCTATAGCGCTTGCCTCGCCATTGCCCTTGCCGCCAAGTCCGTTCAGGTAGAACACGTTGTAGCGGATTCCGGCCTCGTCGAGTTTTGTGAGCTGTTCAAGAATGTCGGCGGCACGGTATCCTTTGTTCATCCGATCCAATGTCGGGTCATGGGCGGTCTCGATGCCGATGTTGATGCTGTCGAGTTTCAGATGGTGCAGATTCTTCAGTTCCTCCACCGTCTTGGGCGTTATGTCGGTGACGCGGGCGAACATACCGAACGAAACCATGTGCGGGAGATATTTTCTCAACAGAAGTGCGACATCCATTAATTTGTTGTAACTCAATGCAAAGGGGTTTGCACCAGTGAGATAGATTCGCCGTGCGCATGGCTGCCACTGACGGATGACTTCAAGGTCTTCCTCAACCTCAGAAAGCGGCGACATACGGAAGGACGTGCCGTGGTAGAGGCTGCAAAACTTGCACTTGTGCCATGTGCAGCCGGAGGTCAGTTGAAGGAGCTGGGAATTGGCTTCGTATGGCGGTCGCCACACCTGCCCGGTGAAATGTAGTTCCGGATATAGCATATCTCGATATTTTTTGTTAATTTTGCGGTGAGTCAGAGTACTTTGCACCGCGCACCGGCTTCTCCGACATGCGCTCTCTGCTCACTCGCGAATGTTTCATATCTGTATCGCAAAATTAGGTGATTATCAGAGCCAAAGCAACAACTTACCAATCGGTTTGACCCTTACCGAAAAGTTTGTTTTACTCGTTATCAGCCTGTTCTGTATGACCGGTTATGGCAAAAAAATTAGACTATGAATATTGCAAGGCTGCTCCAATGCTCGAATGGCTCGGCAACAAGTGGGCACTCGTGGTTCTCATGAAGATTTCCGAGAACGGTCCGGTGCGCTTTAACGAGCTGTACCGCAACATTCCGTCGGTATCGGAGAAGGTGCTGTCGCAGGTTCTCCGCCAGCTGACCGCCGACGGCATAATCCGCCGCGAACTGTTCCCGGACGTGCCGCCTCGCACTGAATATTCCGTCACCGACCTCGGCAGAACGCTTTTGCCACACGTCGAAGCCCTGATAAACTGGGGACGCGACAACTTCGACACCATAATGTCAAACCGTCAAAAACAAGAGTAATTATATGAAACAAAAATTTTGTCAGAGCTGCGGAATGCCGCTCAACGATTGTAAACTCAAACGTTGGAAGAAATAATGACGATAGAAACCGACAGACTTATCCTGCGGCCCTGGCGAGAGGAAGATGCCGGGGCCCTGTATAAATACGCTTCCGACCCGGAGGTCGGTCCGATTGCCGGCTGGTCACCCCATTCCTCTGTGGAAAATAGTCTTGAGATTATCAGGACTATGTTTTCCGCCCCGGAAACTTACGCAGTTGTACTGAAAGATACGGATGAGCCGGTCGGTTGTTGCGGTATAATGTTCTCCAATAGTCTCCATACGTCTGACATGAAACAAGTCGAAGCCGAGATCGGCTATTGGATTGGCAAGCCATATTGGGGCCAGGGTCTCATTCCGGAAGCGATAGAAGTACTGCTGTCGAGATGTTTCAATGATCTTGCTCTCGATATTGTCTGGTGCGGATATTACGAGGGCAACATCAAATCCAAACGGGTTTGCGAGAAATGCGGATTCAAATATCACCACACGAATCCCGGCATCATTTCTCCGCTCGGAGACAGTCGAACTGAGCATTTCTATATTATGACTTCGGATGCCTATAATAGAATCAATGACACCTCGAAAAATCCTTGATATTACTTCATGCGTAAAATATTGGAAGATATGACCCTGGAAGAACTATGGAGGCTCTTTCCCATAGTTCTTACCCCGCATAATCCCGACTGGCAGGAATGGGCGCGAGAAGAAATCATTGCCCTTTCGGAATTGTTGGAAGATTACAGTCCGATTATCAATCACATCGGCAGCACAGCGATACCCGGCATTCAGGCAAAGCCTATAATCGACATTCTGGTAGAAATCGCCTCCGGTGCCGATTGGCAGCATATCCGGGTAATGATGGAAGAGGCCGGATACATTTGCATGTCTGTTTCCGACACCCGCATGAGTTTCAATAAGGGCTATACACCTGACGGATATGCAGACAAAATATTCCATATTCATTTTCATGTCATTGGCGACAATGACGAAATCCTTTTCCGCGACTACCTCAAAAATCATCCGGAAGTTGCCCGCGATTATGAAAAGCTAAAATTAAGCCTATTGCCAAAGTACAGGCATAACCGTGACGGATATACCGATGCCAAATCTGAATTTATAAGAAAATGTCTCTTTTCTTATATCGGAACTAACGCGCCTGATGTAATTTTGCATTAAAAAACTATTATGCAGGAAATCAATCCAAAAGAAACTACCCGCGCCTGTGCTTTCGAGATGTGGATGAAGGCACCGATGCCGATGGCGACGCTGTTCAAGACACTCGATGCAACACGGCTAAAACGTGTGAGCCGCCGACGCGGGCTGAAATTCAATATGCTTATGTGCTGGTGCATTGGCCGTGCAGCCTCACAGATCAAGGAGTTTTATATGCTTCCCGTAGGCGACAAACTTATGCGCTATGACTCAATAGCTGTGAATACAATCGTGCTTAACCAAGAAAATGAGGTAAGTTCATGCGACATACCGTATTCCGACGACCTCGCTACCTTTAATGCCGACTATTTGCATCTTACTCGTCATGTAGCTGAAACCTGCGAGAACCACGACATCACCGACAGCATGGTGATCGGCACATCGTCACTGGCGCAATACGTCATAGACGGAGCCGTGGGAATGTATAGCGGCATCTTCAACAATCCCTTCCTTATCTGGGGACGCTACCGCAAAGACTTCTTCAAAACGAGACTCACCGTCTCATTCCAGTTCCACCACACTCAGATGGACGGGGCCCACGCAGCCAGTTTCCTTGGCAAGTTACAAGATGTCATCAACTCTCTTCAGTAAGGAGTGCGTAAGAGACGAAATCATCTGTAATCCGTTGAGCTGTCCCCCTACTCCAACAAGGCTGTGTCCGGCCGGGTCTTTACAGTTGTCTCATTTCCGGGTTTTATCTGACAGAAATATTTTTTCAGAGAAGAAGGGACTGCGCTTCAAAAAAGCGTAGTCCCTTACAAGAGTTTTATATTCAGCCTGAAACCTTATTTTTTGAATAGTTTGAATGAGCGGACACCGTCTGTTGCCGTGACGCGCAACATGTAGACTCCGCTGGTGTATCGGCGCATGTCTATGTTCCTTATATCTCCCGAGGCCGTGTGGACGGTATGTCCCTGCATGTCATGTATGGTCATCTCGCTGATTTCAGAGACAGAGGATATATGCAGGAAGCCTGTGGAGTCAATGTATGCGGCAATGGGCGTACCGGAGATATTTACCACACCGGAATCATCTATGGAGAATTCAAGTTCGGCCACCGAAGACTCTCCTGTGCGGTATACAGACCTGACACCAGCCGTATGGATACCTCCGGGAAGTGCGGAAATCAAATGCTCCTTACCCTTTATGCCGGATGCCGATTCAGTTCCGTCGATATAGACGGTGTATGATACGTTCCTCTCCCCTTCCTGGATTTTGCCGGTAAGCCTGGTTTCGTCACCGGCCACAATCTCGATGTCATCAATCATGAGGACTGATGTAAGGTCATCGGACACACAGGCTATCGCGATGTATACCTCATTTCCCGCGAATGCGCTGAGGTCGAACGAAAGCTCTTCCCACGACGCTGTGACTCCTTCTCCTCCATACGGAGCTTCTATGTATTCTCCATCTGAAATTATGTTAAAGTCGGCTGGTTCGGTTCCGCTGACCGAAACCCCGACTTTCAGACGGGCAATGTCATATCCCACGGTGAAATTCTGGACAGCGAATTTCAACAGACTGCCATCGTTAACCCTGACTTTCGGCAAAATGAGCCAGTCATCGTTGGGATGGCCGGTACGCGTTGACATGCAGGCAAGATATTTGTTGCCGCTGTAAGGAAGGAATGTCGCGGAATTGGATGCGGGTGAAGTCTGCGACGGGTTCATCACAATCCATGAGCCGACATAGCCCATGTTGGAGAAATAAATGTCGTTGAACCAATAGGAGGGTTGTCCGTCGCCGTCGTAAAGGGTATAGTCACCGATCCCCCTGATGATAAAGTCATCATAACCTTCCATATCGTCGAAGAAGGATTCCATGGCGTTGTTCCATGAAAGCATGGCATTACTGCCGTCAACAGCGACTTTAAGATTATAAGGTTCCTTGATAGACTCGACAAGCACATACCGGCCGCTGAGTCCCGGATTGTTGATGTTGATGTCATTGACACTGATTACGTCGTAGCCGGGTTTATTCAGCGAGAGATCATAGATCCCCCTCCATACAGTCGGAAATGTCACAGTGCCGCTTTCAGCAGTAATGGTGTATATATGGGCTGAATTACCGTCAGCGCCGGTAAGTGTGACAACTGTACCCTCCGGGGAATCGCCGGTATTTGTCGAAAGAGAGATTGTGTATGCCACTTCCATTCCCTTGGGCAGCGGTGCTGACAGCGTGGCTTCCGATACGTTGTCGCCAGCGTATTGAGCCTCTACCGCGTATCGGTATATCTTTCCGTCATCGAGATCGCTCCAGCTGTCTGTGTATGACAGATCTGTTACCTCTGCCAGTTTAGTCCACCCCTTTTCAGGCATACCCTCTTCGAGACGATAGACGTTATACTTCCCGGGGGCGGGTTCACGTAGTTCGGAAGATTCGGCTCGAGGAGAAAGGTATATGATCTTCCCGTCCGAGATTCCTTGGGCCCGGACCATATAGTTTACTGACTGGCCGGGTGTGCCGTCAACAGCGGTGTCTTCCGTGGGGATGAATCTGCCGGTCCGGTAATCGCCTGAGTAGTATTGGGTGCCGGGCACAAGAGGATATTTTTCGGTAGGTTCGGAGACGCCGAGCGAAAGAAATCCGGACTCACGTCCGACGGCCACATAGAATCCGTCCGGAGCCTCCACCGGTTCCGGGAACGTATGGGTGCTCCAGCCCTCTGTGATTGTCGGAACGCCTGCTGCAAAGTAAACAGGTTCGGACCCGGGCATTCCGTCCTTGTCAAGAGCGAAGACATATACGTTCACCTTTTCCTGATCGCCGCCGCGTGCTGTAAGATACCATGACATCGATGTCAGGCTTGCCTTCTCTTTATAGGCGCATCCGAATACGCCGTACTGAAGGCCGCCGGCATATCCGGTCTCTAAGTCGGCATGCCCTGAGTCATATCTGAAGAAGTCAAGGTGCTCCGGTTTCATCCATGTCACAGATGCATTGCCGCCTTCGATGTTTACGGTCACGTCCGGGACCGGATATGGAGTCTCTACGAGTGCTACGTCAAAACCGGTGTCTTCCGTCACATCTATCTTGGCGGTCCAGTAGCGGTAACCGCCTGCAGATACGATTATGTCATATTCACCGGTATATACATCCGGGAACTCATATCTGCCCTCTACGTCGGAAAGCGTTTTGTAGCTGGCATATCCTTTTATCGCCACGGTGGCTCCTGACACCGGAGCACCGGTTGAACTGTCGGTAACTGTACCGGCAAGGGGATACCCCACTATCGGGGATATGTTTATGTTGCCGTCAGTAACTCCTCCCGCATCTATCGTGAATTTAGCCGAGGTGTCGAGATAACCGTTTTTACGGACCTCGATTTCATGCGTGCCGACACTCAGGTGAGGGAATGAATACTTTCCTTCCGCATCGGTTCTGGCCGACAGACGTGCGCCGGCAAGCCGTACATCGGCATCACAGACAGGACCGTTCACGTCGCTGACCACACCGGCAAGCGTGCCATAACGGGAATCTGTGATGACGGCAAGATCGGGAACCGTATTCGACATCTCCATGTATGTGTACTGGTCCATGGGATTTATATCGCCGAACACATAGCCGGTGACGAATATTCTCGGCTTCTCCGTGCTGAAGGCATAGAAGCAGTCGGAGGAGGAATACGCCTCTGATTTAGGACGGAAAATGTAGGTCACGAGCGTTCTGCCGCTATATTGGTAGGGAGTGTCGAAGCTGATTACTGCCACATCGCCGTCAGAACCCGAAAAATCGACTGTTCCGTCGAATACGGGTGTCAGTTCAGCAGGATTCACGCGCTGATAATCTGAAAAATCGGTTTTGTCGGTTTCTCCAATCCATACTTTGATTGGTTCTGCGCTACGGGAGCCTGTGAGTTTCGACTTATAGACTATGCCTTTGATCGTGGCTGCATCACACCCTATCTCTTCAGGGAGATACAGACTCTAGCTCAGGCTCGAGGCCTGCGAGAAGTTGACAGGGGCCACACCGGTAGTGGAACTTTCGCCAATGTTGAACGACGTTATGCCCGCTCCCTGGACATACACTTTTTTTATCGGTGTGACGTCGTTGTCGGCATTCTCGTCGGATTCTGACACCACCTTGCCATAGACAGTCTGACTGGAGGCGGTTTCAAATGTATATGAAAGATTTATGTTGCAAGTTTCGCCTGGCAATATGTCTGCTCCTTCGGCAAATGAAATTCTTTCATCATTGCCATTGTACAGGCCAATCGACCATGTAGAGCCCTCCTGCATGTCGCGACCGTTGTTGAACACCGTCACCGTGTATGTCTCCTGATTGCCGACAGAGGGAAGGGTATTTCCGGAAATCGAGAAAGCAGCGAGATCGCTGGCCGGAGCCGTTCCGAGGCTTACGTTGTCGAGGTCTACATCGAAAAAGGCGCCGGACACCTCTTGAGTGAATGAAATCTCAGCCATACAGACCTTTCCTGCGAATGCTGACAGATCAATATCCTTGACGGAGAATTCAGCTGAAGGCTCATGTTGGCCCGGAGCCATATTGTATACGGTATGCCATGTAAAGCCGCCGTCATCCGTGATGCAGACAGTCATAGATGCCATGTCGGCTCCGGTGGCTTCTCCGGTCAGGCGGTCGGTCAGGCGATACCAGAATCTCAGACGCGGATCAGTTCCCATATTCACGTAGCCGGTGCGGACTGCCGCTGTTTTGAAATTGTCGACAAGCGCGCAGTTGAGGGCGTTGCCGCCGTTTATTCCGCGGCCGGACTTCACCGAGAATGAATAGACTCCGGTAGCCGGGTCAACGCTCCATTCTTCAGGCACACCCGATGAATAGTCGAAACCTTCGTTCAGATACCGGCTTACAGTCGCGGATTCCACTGCGGCCGTAAAGTCTACAGACACCTGCGGACGGACCGGGTCATTGCATTCGAACGTGAAAAAGCCATTATATACGCCGTTGGGAATAGAGGAGGCGTGCGCGTCAAGTTCGACATTCAGCACGGCACTCTTGCCGGATTCGACAGTGAGAGGGAGATTGGCCAGATGTATCCCCCCGGAGGCCGACACCTGCGATTCTATGATGAGAGGGGAACCTCCCTTGTTCTTTATCTCGTAGCCAGTAACAGAGGGGAATGGAAGGTTGTTGAAGGCGGCGTTGCCTACAAGAGCAGGCTCTCCGTAAAAAACTGGTTCATCGACAAGTTGGATGAGTTCCACTTCATCGACGGCCCAAGCATAGAAGCCAGCCTGCCCGGTGCTGGTCACGAAGGCAATCCAGATGTCCTTGCCGTTGTATTCAGCCGGAATATCCAGTGAGATCTCTTTCCATTCCTTATCGCTTATTTCATCATCGCCCTGAAGTTTTTTCAGCACCTCGAAATTCTCTGCCTTGTCGCAACCGTCGTCGGAGATCCACACCTCAAAGGATGCGTCGGGGTCAGGAAACATGAATTTAGTTAAAAATTTCATATTAAAAATTCCTGTGTCCGGAAGCCTGATTCCGGGTGAGACCAATGCCGTCTGGCTCATCGCGGATATCATGGCATAAGCGGAGCCTTTGCCGATATACATCGTGGGATTGGTTGACTTGGTCCAGCTCTGCGAGCCGACAAACTGTTGCTGAGTCCAGCCCGAAGGGGGAAACTCGGCGCCGTCGAAGTTCTCGACCACAGGGGGTGCGATAGTCTGCGCGTTCATGACAAACGCTGTGCAGAGCATGCTGACGGATAGAAGCGATTTTCTCATATCGGTACGTTTTAAAACAATATGGTGGTTTTGCCGCAAAATTAAAATACGTAACCGTAATATACAGCGATATAGACACTTTTCTTGTCCGGATTATCAAAATATGGACAAAATGACTGCCGGTTTTATTGGTTTAACCGCTTTTGCATTGATTTGAGATAGAAATTCGGTGTGACACCCACGAACTCCTTGAAAGCATTGTAGAATGTGTTGCGGGACTTGAATCCCACTTTCAGGGCGACAGTCTCAATTGTGAACCTCGCCGCTTCAGGGCTGGAAAAGATCAGCTGAGCTTCTTGTATACGGTATTCGTTCAGGTAGGTCCGGAAGTTCTTCCCGGTTGCCGCCGTTATGGCCTGCGATATGTAAGTCTGGTTGGAATTGATATGTGCGGCAAGTTTGGTTACAGAGAAGTCGGGATCGCATATAAGGTCCTTGTCGGCCATCGTCTCCTCGATTTTCCTGAAGAGGGCGTCATGTGTTCTGTCGGCGGAATCATGTTGCGCCTGGACGAGACTCCCTTCGGCCAATGCGGAGAAGGGTGCGGCATGCTTCACCTCCTTGAGATTTATTATTTCCATGTTTTTGTCAAGAAGCATGGTGTATGCGGCATGAAGAGACCGCTTCTGCCTCCATATCAAAAGAAGTCCGACAGTGATGATAATCACAAAACCGAGTGCTATATATATGATTATGTCCCTGATACGCTGTTTCACGATAAGGTCTTCAATCTGGCGGTCGGTCTTGGCCGTCTCGTAAGTGCGTTGCACGAGACTGATGTCACCGAAAATGTCGGCGCTTGATATCGAATCGCTGAGCGCAGTGTATCTCCTCAGGTAATGAAGCGAGGCCGGCGTATTGCCTCTCGCTTCCTCGATATTGGCATGGATAAGATTGTTGGATGCCAGAAAATTAAGCATCCCGTGATTTATGGCGAGGGAGTCGGATGCATTGAGACATGCCAGCGCATCACCAATATTGCCTCCTTCAAGAAAAAAAGAACTCAGATCAGACAGGTTCTGGATCTGGTATCTTACCTGCTTGTGCTTGCCTGCAGACTCCAGTGAAAGCGAATAATAGTGATATGCGGAATCATTGCATTCTTTGGCTCTGTAATATGTGGCTACGGAGTTATATACAGGAGACGACCTGTTGTTGTCGCTTTTCCGACACAGTGCGGACGCCTTGCTCAGAAAATAGATGGCACTGTCCATCTGACCGGTGGCGGTCAGCGCCATGCCAGCGTTATTGTAGTATCCGTCGATAATCGACCGGTCCTTACACATCGCGAGGGCTTTCAGATAATAGTTTTTTGCGGTGTCATATTTGCCGAAATAATAGTATATGTTGCCGATACTGGTATATATTCTTGATGCGGGCTGTTCCAGTCCATATTCATCGCATATCACCAATCCGTCGATAAGATTTTTATATGCGCTTCTGTAATCACCCATATTCGTATATATGTTTCCGATACGGTTATAGGCAGTGACGCTCCGGATACGCTGCTCATTATCGGCATTCGGAGAGACTTTGATTTGCAGCTTGAAATAATATAAGGCGGAGTCGGTTCTATTTGTCTCAAAAAAACCGACGGCCTTCTTGTAAAGGTCCGATTCCGTGTGGTCCACATTCAGGTATGCGGAATTCATGCCGGCATAGGCACCGACGAACGCTACCATCATGGAGATCAATACAAGGAATAGTGAGATGAACCTCATTGCTGTAATGATATGTCAGTTATGGAAGATTTGACTTATAGGCAGTTCCCTGAAAAATAAAAACACTGCCGTTATCTCCATATCCGGATTTTGCGTAAAGTTACAACAATTTTTCGGAACCCGGTAATTTTATTGCCGCACTTATCGGCATAACCGTTTCTGCGAGATTTACCCTTTATGGCACGATATGGATAAACTGTCTCCACAAAAATATGATCTCGGTCTCTCCAGTTTATGGCATCGTCCCATTTCTCTTGTGCGTCCGGCGCTGTCGCCACAATACCAGCAGCGACACGCTCGGCAGTCCGGCGAATGAAGAGAAAAGATCGGGAGAACAAATTCCAGATAATACAAAAGAGGAATAGCTGATGGCTCAAAACATTTTTTCAACATCTGATGAGCCATAGATATGATTTCGGATAATAATATTTTGGCGATTAAATCTTATGAATAGTGAATATAGCGCAATGAAAGAGATATACACAATCATTAGACAAATCTTGACAATAGATTTACTAATGAACTTTCCTATACGTTGAAAACATTTGAGAAAGTCCTTCATATCAGAATAGTGAGTATATGAAGGGAGCGACTGCACTGTCAGAAAAAATGACCAATAGACCAACGATAAGCAGCATAAAGATTAGTGGCAAAAGCCACCATTTCTTAGTCTGAACTATAAAGTCGTATATTTCTTTTAGGAATTCCATAATTATTTTTTAACGATAAATTTGCCTATAATCAGATAGTCTAATCCACTTTTTTGGAAAGTGCTTATCACATCCTCGGGTGAACAAACTATCGGCTCACCCATAATATTAAAACTCGTATTGAGAATAACCGGGCAGCGGGTAATTTCTTTGAAAGCCTTTAGCAGACGATAAAATAATGGGTTTTCTGATTCGCTGACAGTCTGGACTCTTGCAGAGTTATCTACGTGAGTAACAGAAGGTAAAGATGAAACCATAACTGGATATGTAAACATCATAAAAGGTGATTTATGACATCCTGCAAAGACTGTATCAGCATATTCCTCCATCACACTTGGGGCAAACGGACGAAAAGACTCTCTGAATTTTATCCGACTATTGACCATATCTTTCATATTAGGATTGCGGGCATCTGCCAATATGCTTCGATTTCCTAATGCTCTTGGACCCATTTCCATACGACCTTGAAACCATCCAATAATCTGACCATCCGCAATCAACTTAGCTGTGCGGCTGCAAAGTTCATCAATGTTTGCGCATTGTGTATATTTAAGGCCATCGTGTTTTAAGGATTGTTGTATTTCCCCATCAGAGTATTCTGACCCAAGATATGAAGATATATGATAGTTCCTCTTGCCAGTCAACAACATTGAACAAGCTAATGCAGCGCCGATTGAACAGCCGCAATCTCCGGGAGCAAATGGGACATAAATGCGTGAGTAGATGTTCTGTCTTTGCAAAAAACCATTAGATACACAATTCAGGGCAACGCCTCCGCAAATGCAAAGAGTATCATTTCCACTCACTCTTTTCATTGACGAACAAATACTGCGAATAAGCTCTTCACATACAATCTGAATAGCAAAGGCGAGATCCTTGTGTTCTTGTTTAATTTCATCATCAGGCTTCCGCATAGTTATACCAAACAACCTTTCCCATCGTTTCGCATGTATCATCCAATCTCCGTATTGAAATCGAAAATAGAACAAATTCAACCGAGGGAACAGGTCACTACCCTGAAGAATCCTGTCCTTAATCAACCTAATGAAATTTGTCGTTTGGAAACTTTCTTTATCTCCATAAGGAGCCAACCCCATCACCTTATATTCATCAGAATTAACCCTGAAGCCGAGAAACTGTGTGAATGATGAGTATAGCAATCCGATAGAGTCCGGAAATCTTTGTTCAGATGCAACTTCAATAGAAGAGTCCTCTGCCCTCATTATTGAAGTTGTCGCCCATTCTCCAACGGCATCTATGACCAATATGTCCGATTTTGCATATCCAGACGCACAGTAAGCCAATGCCGCATGTGAAAGATGATGTTCCGTGAATTTTATTAATTTTGGAGCGACTCCGAATAGCTTCTTCAATTCTCTTGAAATCACCCGTCTCATGTTTAGCTTTTCTTTCAACCAGATTGGCATGTATTTCAAGAACATAGGAAGGCTTCTTGGAAACCCGGTAATACAAGAAACTATTATCCTCTCAAACTTTACAAAAGGCTTCTCATAGAAAACTACGGCATCTATATCGTCAAAGTTAAGTTTAGCTTCACTCAAACAATATTTGCACGCATTAGCGGGAAAACTATTGTCATGTTTGATTCGACTAAATCGTTCCTCTTGCGCCGCTGCCACAACCGTATCATCTACTAATATCGCAGCCGATGAATCATGATAATATGCTGATATACCAAGTATTTTCATTTTTCAAAAGCGGAAATAGAAAAAATTGAATGATAATGAGCAGTTGAACATAATCAATACAGACAGCATCAGAGTGAGCATAGTCACTTCACAGACAATGATAGTTTTATTCTCTGAACAATGCTGGATCAATCCAAAAACCTTCTTCGATGTGAATACTACATAAGATAAGCCACAAATCAGAACTTGCAGTACTGTGATATAATGAGTCCGCTGCGATACAAACAGGCATTCATATCGTTGGAGTGCAGACTCCATTGAGTCAACTATAAACAGTTGCCAAAGTAATGATACGATAAAGAAGACAAAGGTTGAATAAACCCCTTGAAGCCATAATGAAAGAGTCTTTGGTTTTAATGTCCTTTCAGCTATGAGCAAACTTCCATGGCATAAGCCCCATACGATAAAAGAAAGTGTCGAACCATGCCATAATCCGCTGATAATAAAAACTAAAAGAATAATAATTCCCCATTTAATTCCCGGAAGTCTATTGCCTCCGAGAGGAATATAAATATAATCTCTGAGCCAAGTTCCAAGAGTAATATTCCATCTATGCCAAAAGTCTCTAAACGAGGTGGAATAATAAGGTCGTGAAAAGTTAACCGAGAGTGAATAACCGAATAATTTTCCGACGCCTATGGCCATAAGGGTATATGCCCAGAAGTCAAAGAAAAAGGCGATAGCATATATAATCATCTGCATTAGCAGGTTAAAGCCCAGACCTGACATGTCCGTAGACGCCAGCATATCACTAATCACAAGTTTGAGAAAGGCGGCATAAATAAGATACTTGATTCCGATATAAAAGGTTCCTTTATCAAATGGCTTTTCTTCTGATTTGATAAAATCATGAGCTCTCTCAATCGGCCCAGCAAAAATCTTAGGAAAGAATATTAAATAGCTGAAGATATCTATCAGGGCATATTTCGATGGCTCGCGATATTGGTCTATTAACAAGCTGAGTGACGTAAACGCCAATACTGAATAGCCTAATGGCAAAGCTAATCCAACGATGTTATGCCGAAGAATCAAGAAACCTGCGACTAATACCATAATAGGGATAATTATTAGAATTTTAGATTTCCTATTCCCTAATAGATATGCGCACCCTCCTGTCATTAAGGCCACGGGCATAATGACTACAATATTCCATTTAGCTACAAGACAATACACATAGATACTCAACACTGTCAATATAGCGGATTGATAGCGTCTGCCGCTTGTATAGTATAACACGATGGCTGCCAGAATCACGAGAACGCTCATTGGTTGACTCGAATGTGAAAAATACCATTATTAACGCCAAATTCTCCGGCAAACCAAATTTCATCATCGGATAAGAAAGCTGGATCCCATTCATTCCCTATAGAATGAGTGAGCTGCCTGATCTCGCGTGTTGTAATTTCAAATAAGAACAAGTCCCAATTGCCATCTTTATTGCCGGCATAACAAATACGATTTCCTGAAGGAGATATGGCTATGTCCCATATATTATAATCAGTTTTAAGAATTGGCTTTATCTGTTTTGATGCAAAGTCATAATTCTTTATTTCAAACCGGTCCTTATTGTTCATTTCAATGAAGTATATGCTGCTGTCACCTGGTGCAAAAATTGGTCTCCATACCTCATTCTCTTTATTGCCAAAAGAAGCGATCTCTTTATTCGATGCAACATCAAATACTGTGATAACGGGATGTTCATTATCTTTCCATTTCGGATATGCAATCATTTTGGAATTATGGCTAAAAGAGGGTATGGCTCCTCTGAATCCTGATGGATTGACTTTTGTATCTTCACCTGACTCAAAGTTATATAGGATAACATCAGTTTCTACACAGTCCTGGTCTCCTTGAGTAAATATAAGCCATTTGCCGTTGGAAGAAATCATTGGATGGATTAATTCCTTAGGACTTGACCAAATCACATCTTCTCTCGAATGAATCAGATTGGACGTAATAATTTTATAAAGTTCCGGTTCTTGGCTTTGAAAAAGCACAGACATTCCTTCATCGTAAAATGTAGGATACCGCTCATTTTTATTCCTTTGACTAAACATTTCATACTTGCCAGCTTCATTAGCAAATGTCTGTTTTATCTCATCAGCAATCATTTTGTGGCCTTCTTTACACAGATGCTCATCTCGCATAAAGAATGGGAACTTTTGAGCCTTGTGAAAACTGTCGTATAAATCAATTAACTGAATACCCGACTCATTGCAGATTTTTTTAGTCAACTTGTTGGGAGCTAACATATCAAGTTCTTCTGTTCCAATACCAAACCTATCAGATACTTCGGTGAGCATTTCTTTCGATATCTGTTCTTTAGATGGAATAAGAATTACAATCAACTCTGAGCCTAACTCATCAGTTTCCTTCTTAAATTTCTTAAGAACTTCTTCAAAAGCCCTTCTGTCGGACTCTTTCTGATCGGAGGACTGCTTGTAGAATATGTTGAACTTAGAATTTTCTTCAGGATTGTCGAAGAACGGTTCAGTCCACCTTCCTAAAGGCAAAGTTGGATTATCAAGAATATGATACTGTAGAAATCGATACAGGTCTGAATGTTCTGTCAAATACTCACTTAATCCAGAGTGTCGTTCTTTTATATTATAGAAATCATTGAAAGCACCGATTTGAAGAAAGACTCTTTTGGGTTTCAATTTTTCCCCTTCATCTTTAAGATAGTTAAGGCTTTCATAAAGGCCTGCTCCGCTCATGCCAGCATTGACTATAACTTTATCAGGAAAATCCTTGAATAAAAGCGAGGAAAACATCTCATCATAATTTACTTGCGCACCTTGTGTAAAGGAGTCTCCTATGAATAACCAATCACACTGAGTTATAAAGTCAACTGGATTGGAAAGTTGGTCAATTCTGTATCCCTGACAGTTAGTTACATATTTGCTATTGAATTCTTCGTCATCAAATTTTTGATTCAAATATGGCTTGTTGAAATAATAATTGCTTCTTGCTTCATAGATATTGGGAACGTCTTTATCCTTATAAAGAGTCCTGAAAACCAATTCCGCAGATAGGGCAATTCCAATAATGGCTAAGATATTGAACAGCCAAACAATGACTCTGAAGGTCTTTGTTTTTGTCAGAAAGTAACCTCCAATTATTATTAGCAAAGGCACAATAATTGCAATCCAATAGCTTTTAAATAAGATCAATAAAACTATTGGATTGAAGAATACGAAAGCGAATAATGTTGGTTTAAGCCATCTCATATATCAGATTTCGATACCGTTAGGCAGTGTATCGACAATTATCTTAGCATAACCGATTGTTACTGTCACCACTGATGAATCAACTTTGTCAGTAGATGTTTATAACTCACCTTCTTCGAGGCCTTTGTCTGCCATGACCTGAGCGATAGCGTTCTTTAAGCTATTCGCATCTATGGTGTCAAACTGGGAGGCTCCACGAACCATACGGAGAGCATCAACACGAGGCCAGTCGTAGTAATTGAGCATAGTGTTGACTGTCCTCATACTGAGTTTGGAGAAGTGACTGCGGTCGAACTGAATCCATATTAATCCCTCTCTTTTCCCGTCAAACCAAACAGTTATTCGCTGGGTGCGAATATTGATAGTTGCATTGAAGAGGGAGGCTGCAACGTAGTATATCATGCTGACAATCGTTTCTGTCTTGAATTGCTCCATTTCTTTGACGAGTTTATCCTTTACAGAAATTTTGCCGGATGCAAGAATATTGGTCTTGTTGGTTGGAAGATTCATGTCACCGTAGAACTCAATATTAGTATTGAGTAGCCCGAGCTTCTCATTGTAGTCACAACATATTTCGACACGATACGGTAGAGCCAATTCTCCGAGTATCATGCGGATATTTTGTTCGGTTAATGATGGTTCACCATTGATATAGTCTTCTATCTCTTTCTTTTGTCGTTCATATTCCTTTTGGAACAGAGCATTGGCGCGTGTTTCCTTGTCATCTTGTATATCGCTGAAGAAAGATTGTACTTCCTCATAAGCGCGAAGTCTTGCCGCCATAGCATCTTTTTCATGCTCATTGACAAATGCTGTACGCTCCTTACGTTTATCATCGTACAGATCAACGATGCTTACTTCTGCTTCCGCTTCCAGTTCTCTACGGACATCCTCATGTCTGGGACGAGACAATGGGAAGGATTCTCTTTCATATTTCTGAGGAGACAGTGCATCAATCTTTTTCTGATGTTCTGCCAATTTCTGCATTCTCGAAGCCTTCTTGTGCATTGCTATGAACTCCGCATCTCTTTTCTCAAAAGCAGAAACCATCTTAACGGATATGTCGCCGACAGCCGGTTTATAGTCGGCATCACGTTTGGCACTATTCTCCTGACTTGAGAATCGCGAGCCATTGACCAATACTTCGTAGTTGCCAAGGCTATCAACCTGCACAGTAGCAGTGCCACCATTGAAACGGTAACTCTTGCTTATGGCAGCGATATGGGTATTAACCCGAGGAAATATAGTTTGTTGTATGATTGAACTCATAGATGAGGAACGACCTGATTAGATATAATCTATTAAAGCAATTACCAGTTCTGCCTTATCTTCTGGATTTTGAATTGTTTCCAAGTAGTCTTGAAAGAAATGTACCCATTGTGAAGACAGTTGAGAACTATCGTTCTCAAATCTGGAAATTGTCTCTGCAGCAGCTCGTCCAACCCGGTATTCTGTATTAGATGCGTTACGTTTTATCAAGTCTAAAACCTTACGCATTTTATCGAATTCGTCCCTTAGAACAAGAAAATACAGTAATCGCATTTGATTCCAATACACATTAGAAACCTTATTAAAAATTAATTTACAGAGTGAGTCATTGGAAAATACCAACATTGCCAAATCTTCTTCAGGCATTCCCTGCTCTAAATTATATATAATTCCATGAGTAAGCGAGTTCCCATAGTTCTGAAGAGAATCCATGTTGTGCGACAATAGATATTCCCACATTTCAATAGCTTTTTCACTATCTATGGAAGCCATTTTTTGAAGTATCTTGCATATTGAATCTTCTCTTGAATCCCAAGAATCTCTTAAAACAGAGAATGACTCGATTAAAAGGTTTTTCTTATTTATTGCCATATTAAATATTATTTACTTGGTTAAGAACGTTCATTATAAACCATGCGTCGAAGCCTTGAAAGACTGTACGCTTAGGCTTTGCCTCTTCCTTGTGAACTTCAAGACCGTCGGAATATGGCATCACACCGACAAGTTTTGAATATGGTATTTTGACACTGGCTGTCGGACAATGGAAGAAGAAGTGTTTGTTGGTAACGACGAGCGAGCCGACTCCAATCCTTTCCATGCTACTTCTCTCAACCGGATGTCCCTTAAAAGAACCGGTCCTATATGTTACGCCTTTGCATATCCGATAGCTCATACCCCGGCTACCGCCGACATATTCGCGGGTAATCTTCTCTTGGAACATAGTAACATTTTCGTATACCCAAAGGGCGAATTCTCCACGTCCAAGTATTACAGGTACGGTCAATGGCTTTGTTGGCAGAACTCCACGCTGCAGGTCCTTTAATACGATATAATACGATAGCTTGACCAATTCGTGCAAGGCTTTCGCTTTGATATTGCATAGGGAGACAGTTTAAGGCAATGCCCAATGATGACGTATAAGATTCAATCATCTGCTGCTCATTATCAGCCAACCATCCATCTGTCATGAACTTATCGGCAGCCTTGTTCAAAACATTGTAATATGCTTCATCTTTCTTTTGTTGACTCAATGGCAGAACCGATGTAACAGAGTCTGTGTTGATTCTAATTTGACTCAAAGGAACACCCTTCGCAAAGAAATCAACTACATATCCTTGGAACAATTTCATGGCCAAAGCATCCATATCTCCCTTTTCATTCAACTTGGAGTATGGAATGGCTATCACATTAAGAAAGTCTTTAATACGAGATAATGTATCTGATGGATATGGACGTTTAAGTGAGTCCCCCAATAATTTAATTGCAGTTATTGCTACCGTTGCAATATCATCATCTGAGAGAAAATATGGGAGACGATTCTTTGCTAATTTAGCCTTTAAATCCGCAACCGTAACTGCACCACTAAAGTAGCGGCGCATCAGGTCTCCCATACCTTTCAGTCCACGATCATGCCTTTCCTCGCACTCTTTATGAACGCGAGAAAAGAATCCAGCTGATTGTCCACAATATTTACACGTTCCCATAGTTAGAGGTCTTTAATGCTGATATTCCCTTAAATGATTTCTGACTTGTTGCGAAGAGGCCGCAACATTTTGATTTAAGAGAGCATTGGTCGCATTCGGGCAAATATATATTCTTCCAGTCGCTGATGCTCTTCTGTGCATAAGGATGGATTGACTCCGGTATGAGACAAAGAGGGACATTATATACTGCGACCTCTTTACGCCATTGGGAAAGTGTCAACACAGCCTCTGTCAGTTTATCTGCATAATCGATCGGCTCAATCCATATATTGCGCTCATTGGATACCGCATGGCCAATATGTTCCATTGCCATGAATGCTGTCCAAGCTACAAACGGAAGATTCTTCTGAATGAAATCAGCCATTTGAGACAGACGCATATAGTTGAGTTTATTAATGACAATGCGCAGTTCGATAGCAGCTCCGAAAGCCGCAAGATTGAATATACCTGCTATTGTTTCATTATAAGCCTCTTTTGCTCCGGCTATTATATCATGGTCTCGATAATAGTCAGAGTGAAGCGGAATGCCTACGAACAGTTTGTCTTCGTATGGGGCACAAAACGAAGCGTTTGATGTTGAGGTCGGTCGGATTTGATGAAA
>ERZ777011.1861-NODE-1861-length-19473-cov-19.402462_pt1 | contig 19473 bp, 17 predicted proteins | sample MGYA00374964_ERZ777011 | MGnify/ENA primary metagenome ERZ777011 (study PRJEB29310, sample SAMD00008975) | mouse gut metagenome | study: EMG produced TPA metagenomics assembly of the Metagenome analysis of fecal microbiota from mouse which was promoted... | reverse complement strand
CAATCACTTACGGTTAATATAGGTGCCCAGAACAGGACTCGAACCTGCACGCCTCTCAGCACGCGCACCTGAAACGCGCGCGTCTACCATTCCGCCACCTGGGCATCGGTTGCGCAAAAATGCCGATGTTATGGGGCATTTCGCTTTAGGTGATGCAAAGGTAGAAAGGATTTTTGGAATGTGCAACCTTTTGGTGTGAAATATGGGTGAATTTGCGTTTTTTTTGCTTTTAGAGGCGAGGGAGAGGCCACACAAGAGGAGCGACTGAAGCCAGATATATATTAGGCGGGATAACAACTACTGGCTCTCACAGCCGGGTCGTCCGGCTGAACAATAGAGCTATCCAAAGTATAACCGATTGTTTAAAAGGCTCTGACAGCCACGGCTTAATTGTCCAGATCCATGCCGGGGCTTAAAATTTGTAGATACCCGTTTGTTTAAATAAATTTTTCACAGGTTTTGATAAAATCGGCAGTAATCATTAATTTTGCATATGCCTCTTTCCAAAGGGGCGGATTTCAACCATTCCATCAGAGACAAACAAGAAGACTATCATGAAAAAACATATTATTGCGGGTATGCTGGCCGCAGGTGCCTGTGGGGTCTGCATGTCAGCCACAGAAGCGCAAGGGGGATATCCCATCGACCCTGTGCCGTTCACTTCGGTTAAAGTGACAGACGAGTTCTGGGGGCATCGGCTGAAAGCGAGCCGCGAGGTGACAATCCCATTGGCTTTCAGCAAATGTGAGGAGACGGGGCGTTATACCAATTTTGTCAAAGCTGCGAATCCGTCCGACACAATACGTATCGAAGGCTTTTCATTCGATGATACGGATGTATATAAGACAATCGAAGGTGCAAGCTATCTCCTGCAGACCTATCCCGACAAGAAACTTGAGGGTTATATCGACAGTGTGCTCACCATTGTGGCTGCCGCCCAGGAACCTGACGGATATCTTTACACAAGCCGCACGATGAATCCCTTGCATCCCCACGATTGGGCCGGCACAAAACGTTGGGAGAAAGTTGAGGAGCTGAGCCATGAGTTCTATAATCTCGGCCACATGGTTGAGGCCGCAGCAGCCCATTACCAAGCCACTGGCAAACGGAATTTTCTCGACATCGCGATAAGATATGCCGATTGCGTGTGCCGTGAAATAGGCGATGGCGATAATCAGCTCGTGAGAGTTCCGGGCCACCAGATTGCAGAGATGGCGTTGGCCAAACTGTATATCGTAACAGGCGACAGGAAATATCTCGACCAGGCTAAATTCTTCCTTGACACGCGAGGATACACATCGCGCACCGACAAATACAGCCAGGCCCACAAACCGGTGGTCGAGCAGGATGAGGCTGTGGGGCATGCTGTCCGCGCCGTGTATATGTATGCCGGGATGGCCGATGTGGCAGCTCTTACCGGAGATTCAGCCTATATCAAGGCGATTGACAACATATGGGATAATATCGTCGGTAAGAAATATTATATCACCGGCGGCATCGGGGCAAGGCATGACGGGGAGGCTTTCGGAGAAAACTATGAACTTCCCAACATGTCGGCATATTGCGAGACGTGTGCCGCAATCGGTAACGTATATGTAAACCACAGACTGTTCCTACTCCACGGAGATGCGAAATACTACGATGTGCTTGAGCGCACGCTCTATAATGGACTGATTTCCGGAGTCTCGATTGACGGCGGCGGATTCTTCTATCCCAACCCGCTCGAATCACATGGACAGCACCAGCGCCAGCCATGGTTCGGGTGCGCCTGCTGCCCATCTAACATATGCCGTTTCATACCCTCGCTTCCGGGTTATGTCTATGCTGTAAAAGACCGGGATGTGTACGTTAACCTGTTCATGTCTAACAGCGCCACCCTCGATGTGGCAGGGAAGGATGTGGCGCTTACCCAGTCCACCCGTTACCCATGGAACGGAGATGTGACAGTCACCGTCGACAGGAACCAAGCCGGGAGATTCAACATGAAAATCCGCATCCCCGGCTGGGTGCGCGGCGAAGTAGTGCCTTCAGACCTTTACCGCTATTCCGACGGGAAAAGCCTTGGTTATACGGCCAGTGTGAACGGCGTTCCAGCCGATGCCGAATTACAGAAAGGCTACCTGTCAATCAACCGTAAATGGAAGAAGGGTGATAAGGTGGTGATACATTTCGACATGGAACCCCGCACTGTGCGGGCTAATAACAATGTCGAGGCCGATCTTGGCAGGGTAGCTTTTGAACGCGGCCCGATAGTCTATTGCGCCGAATGGCCGGATAATGATTTCGATGTGTTGAGCGTGCTTGTCAACCAGAATCCGGAAATCGAGGTTACTGACCGCCCCGACTTGCTTAACGGACTGACTGCGTTGGTTACAGATGCACAGACTCTCAGATTCGACGATGACGGGAAACTGGCAGCAAACAATGTGCGCCTGACACTAATCCCCTATTATGCCTGGTGCCACCGTGGTGCCGGCAATATGGCCGTATGGCTCCCGCAGGATCTTATGTCGACCCGGCCGGCTCCCGCCGCCACCCCCACAGTGTTCAAGGTAAATCCGGAACTGCAGCACCAGCGGGTTGACTGTTTCGGGGCGTCGGATGCCTGGAGCATGAGATTCATCGGGGAGATGCCCCCTCATGTGCAGAACGGTGTCGCCAAGCTGCTGTTCAGCCAGGCGGTTGACGAGGATGGCAATCCCGAAGGCATAGGGCTCAGCATATGGCGATTCAACATCGGGGCCGGAAGCGTTGAACAGGCCGACAGCAGCCATATCAACCCGGGAACACGGACAGAATGCTTCCTCAATCCCGACGGCACATACAACTGGAACAAACAGGCAGGGCAGCGCAGCTTCCTAAGGCTTGCAAAGGAGTATGGTGTGCCGTATCTTCTCGGCTTTCTTAATTCCCCTCCGGTGTATTACACCAAAAACGGCCTTGCCACAAACACCGGAAGAGGCCACACATATAATCTTAAAGAAGACCGGTATGACGACTTCGCGAGTTTCATGGCGGAGGTAACCATTGGCTTAAAAGAGCGTGACGGCGTGGAACTTGACTACATATCACCTGTGAACGAGCCCGACGGGCACTGGAACTGGCAGGGTCCCAAGCAGGAAGGCACCCCTGCAACAAAAAGCGAGATTGCACGGCTTGCCCGTGTGCTTGACAAAGAACTGCAGTCGCGCAGCCTTTCCACCCGGATAATAACGCCGGAATCTTCCGACTACCGCTGCATGATGTCCACCCATGAGACAGGCGCCGACCGTGGCTATGAGATACAGTCGTTCTTTTCCCCTGACAGCGCCGACACCTATATCGGCAATCTTAAAAACCATCCGAGGCTTATGGCCGGCCATAGCTATTGGACAAACACCCCGTTGGAGTATATGAAGGAATGCCGCGAGGCTCTGCGCGACACCCTGAAAAAGTATGATGTCGGACTCTGGCAGAGTGAGGTCTGCATTATGGGCAATGATGAGGAAATCGGTGGCGGCGCAGGCTATGACCGGACTATGAAAACCGCCTTGTATGTTGCCCGCATGATTCATCACGACCTCGTTTATGCCGATGCCAGGAGCTGGCAGTGGTGGCGTGGTGTAGGAGGCGATTATAAAGACGGACTCCTATTCCAATATCGAGAACCAGAGGCCGGGAGCGACACCATAGTCGACTCCAAACTATTATGGGCGCTCGGCAACTACAGCCGTTTTATCCGGCCCGGGGCCGTGCGTCTGGATGTCAGCCGTAAAGGGTCTTCCGGTTCAGATAGCGCCACCGACCCATACGGTTTGATGTGTTCAGCTTATCGGAATGCAGATAACCGCTATGCCATAGTCATAATCAACTATGGGGGAACCGACAAGACGGTTGCCATTGAAGGGCTGGAGCCATCGATGTGGAATATATACCGGACTACTGACAATGCAAACGAATCGCTCGCTTTGGCTGGCAGCCAAAGCGATTTGAAGAAAATCGGCATTCCGGCACGTTCAATAACAACTATCGTAAGCAACGGATCGTAGCATAGATTCAAGAACCAAGTGCAACAGATAGCAGCCGTTGATTACCATTTATTCAAGAGATTGTCTGATAGCGTGTTTGAATTTAAATAAAATATATATTAAGAGGATTTTTGGAGGTTTTTTCGCAAGTTGCGGGGGAGAGATGCGGGCATCGTGACAGACAAAACTCAGCGAAAAGCACCCCAAAAAAGACCTCAAGTTATATTTGAAATGATTCATATCTCCTTGCCATTAATCAAATAACCCATATAGAGATTAGAGCCCGTTCACCCATCCGCCCGAAATCAAAAAAAAATCGGCCTCCCCGCAAAGCGGAAAAGCCGGTTTTATCGTGCTGTTAATTTTTTTGTGCTGTTATAGCTTGTCGGCTGAAATTATTCAGCAACGGCAGCAGCAGCTTCTTCTACAACAACAGCAGAATCAGCAACTACAGAGTCGCCTTCTACAGGAGCAGCAACTTCTACAGTTTCCTCAACAACTGCTACAGTGTCAATTGCATCAGCAGCTTCTGCGTTCTCAGCTTTGTTGCCGCAAGAAACCATTGTGAAACCTGCGATAACAGCGAAAGACAAAAATAACTTTTTCATTTTCGTTTTCAGATTAAATAATAAAACAATTTTTTGTGCTTCAAAAACGATGCAAAGGTACTACTTATTTTTGTTCCTCCAAACCTTTTTGAGATTTTTTTTGACCGGAAAATGCCGTAAAACACATTTTGAACCGCATGCAAAATTAAACCTTTCCACAAAACATTACATAACAACACATTATGCCACACACGCCTTTTTAACATCTCATCCGGGCATTTTAAAATTTTAACACTGGCTCTTCCGGTCCTGAAATTCACCGGAAATTCGTAACTTTGCACCAGGCTTACCGCCCACCAACGAGACCAAGAATGACACCGGCCTCAGCAGACCGCCATAACCGGCCCCGATATTGTCAGGACTAAAGAAACATATAATCACATAAATTAAATTATGAACGCATTTGTTTTTCCCGGCCAGGGAGCACAATTCGTAGGCATGGGCAAAGACCTCTACGACAACAACCCCGCCGCACGCGAACTCTTTGAAAAAGCAAACGAAATCCTCGGATTCCGCATCACCGACCTCATGTTTGAAGGCACTGAAGACGACCTCAAGCAGACCAAAGTGACCCAGCCCGCAGTATTCCTCCACTCCGTAATCCTCGCCAAAACCCTCGGCGACAGCTTCAAGCCCGACATGGTGGCCGGCCATTCACTCGGCGAACTCTCAGCCCTCACCGCAGCAGGAGCCCTGAGCTTTGAAGACGGACTGAGGCTCGTCAGCGCACGCGCCCACGCCATGCAGAAAGCCTGCGAAGCCCACCCCTCGACCATGGCAGCCATCATAGCCCTCCCCGACGAAAAAGTCGAAGAAGTGTGCGCAGCCACCCCCGGAGTAGTCGTGGCAGCCAACTACAATTGCCCCGGCCAGATTGTGATTTCAGGTGAAGTAGAAGCAATCAACGCAGCATGCGAAGCCCTCAAGGCCGCAGGCGCAAAACGCGCACTCCCCCTGAAAGTCGGCGGAGCATTCCACTCACCACTGATGGAACCCGCACGCGCCGAACTCGCCCAGGCAATCGAAGCCACCGTATTCCACACCCCCATCTGCCCAGTCTACCAGAACGTAGACGCACAGCCCCATACCGACCCGGCTGAAATAAAAGCCAACCTCGTGGCGCAGCTCACCGCCCCAGTCCGCTGGACCCAGAGCGTGCAGCACATGGTAGCCGACGGCGCAGACCATTTCACCGAACTCGGCCCGGGCAAAGTGCTGCAAGGCCTCGTAGCCAAAATCCACCGCGAAGCCACCGTAGAAGGAAAGCAGTAAACATCCAACACCACAAAAACCACAAAAACCACAACGGTGCCGCATCGCCAGCAAAGGCTGCGGCACCGTTGCTTTTTCACCCCCCGGAGAAAGCCGATTGCCCTAACGCATAACACCCGGAAAATTTGCCGTCTCATCATTAATTGTTATCTTTGCAGCGGAATAACGGCAAAAGAGCTGCGCCACACGGCAACGCACCGGCGCCGGTTCCAAGGAAAAGAGATGCGCCCCGGATTCGTGGCCGACACTCTGCGCCGGACTCTTCACAGCCGGCAAGCCCTTTGCGCGCCAAGCATATAGCCTCACCAAAGGCAATGCGGGGGAATGGGAGATATATGCATCAGCGCACGCAACAATGCAAAACACAAACCGACAGCACCAATGGAGACACAGGCCACCACACCCCCCGGCACCCCCCAAGAGCAGCAAGGATGGTATGCCCTGAAAATATTCCACAACCGCGCCGTCGCAGCCGAAAAAGACCTGCAGGCAATCGGAGTGGAATGTTACCTCCCACGGGTGGAAGTCATCGTGCAGAGCTCCACCGGCCGGCGGAGCGTCCGCACCCGCCCCGCAATAGCAGGGCTACTCTTCGTATGCTGCCCCCCGGCCCGGCTAAAAGCCATAAAAGAGGCCATGTCAGGGAAAGCAATGTTCTACCCGTCGCCCGACGGCGCACCCGCCCGCATACCCCCCAGCGAAATGGCAATCTTCCGCCTCGTAACATCATCAGGGGAAAGCGGCCTTGAATACCTCTCCGACAACCAAGGGCGATACACCGTGGGCCAACGCGTGCGCGTGCTCCAAGGCCCGTTCAAAGGCGCCGAAGGCCACATATGCCGCATACGCGGCAACCGCCGACTCGTCGTCTCAATTAACGGCATATGCGCAGTGGCCACATCCTACGTCCCCGCATGTTTCCTCCAGAAACTGCCCGAAGCAACCAAACGCGGAAACCCGCCCGACAAGCCTGAAACAAACAACGGCAATCTTTAAACCTCAAAAAGCACAAACTTTAACCCCACCATCTAACAACTATGCATTGGTATATCGACGGATTCTCAGTGTTTATGGTCAGCGTAATACTGACAGGTATCATCATACCCCAGATACTCCTCATAGCATTCCGTAAAAAACTGTTCGACACCCCCGACGAAAGGAAAATCCATACCTCCGCCGTGCCCCGTCTCGGCGGCATCGCCTTCATGCCCGCAATCCTCTTCTCCCTATGCTTCGTCATAGGCATCGACATACTGCTCAGCCGCTCAAACGCAATGGGCATTACCGCCCCGCTGCTGTCGCTGTCAACCCTCGGCGAAAACAGCCAGTGGCTCGTCAGCCTCTTCTTCTGCCTCTGCTCACTGCTGATGATTTACCTCGTAGGCCTCGCCGACGACCTCGTAGGCGTGCGCTACCGTGCCAAATTCATAATCCAGATAATGGCCGCCCTGCTCATGGCCGCCGGAAGCATACGCATCGACAACCTCCACGGAATGCTCGGCTTCCAGCAGCTGCCATGGCCAATGGCATGGGGGCTCTCAGTGCTGCTCACAATCTACATAACCAACGCCATCAACCTCATCGACGGCATTGACGGCCTGGCATCAGGCCTCTCAAGCGTGGCAATGGCATTCTACGGATTCGCATTCATGTCAGCCCACCAGTGGATTAACGCCCTGATAGCCTTCGCCGCCCTCGGCACCCTCGTGCCATTCTTCTACTACAACGTCTTCGGAAGCGCACGCATGGGAAAAAAAATCTTCATGGGCGACACAGGCTCGCTCACCATCGGCATCGTCCTATCCTACCTCGCCATGGAAATGACCCGCATCCCCAACCCAGACATATTCGGCTCCGACATAATGGTCGTAGCCTTCGTGCCGCTGGCCATCCCATGCCTCGACGTAGTGCGCGTCTTCGTCCACCGCATCCTCCGGGGCAAAAACCCCTTCAACCCCGACAAAGTCCACATCCACCACAAACTCCTGGCCATGGGCATCCCCCAGCGCCTCGCAATGATACTCATCGTCACCGCGTCAGCCCTCACCATCGCCATCAACCTCTGGCTCTCATGCCACCTGGGCGCCTTCACCATCCTGATGCTCGACCTCATAACCTGGATAATCTTCAACTGGTGGCTCACCCGCGCCATCCGCGCCCGCCAGCGCCGCCTCCACATCACCGACGGCTACGAGTAACCGCCTCTCCCCTCCCTCCACAGCCTCTCCCACCAACCTCCGACCCGTCTTCCCCCCGCCCTTGGCAACAGCTACCGACAACCGCCGAATCGCCAAAAACACCCTGATGCTGTATCTGCGCATGATTCTCGTAATGGGAGTTGCGCTCTATACATCGCGGGTGGTGCTTGAACAGCTCGGAGTTGAAGACTACGGCATCTATAATGTCGTTGGGGGTGTTGTGGCAATGTTCAGCTTCCTGAACGGGGCAATGACCCAGGCATCGCAACGTTTCCTGTCATTTGAACTCGGTCGGAAATCGACTGAACGCCTGGCCAAAACATTCAATGCCTCCCTGTCAATCCACATATTGATAGCAATCGCCGGGCTTATCCTTGCCGAAACCATAGGTTTATGGTTCCTCAACACCAAGATGACCATACCTGCTGAGAAAATGGATAGCGCCCGATGGGTTTATCAATTTGCCGTATTGTCATTCATAGTAACTATTATACGAGTACCATATAATGCATTGATTATATCCCATGAGAGGATGCAGATTTATGCATATCTCAGTGTGATAGAAGTGGTTCTTAAACTTGTAATAGTATACCTGCTTGCCCTCTTCCCATTTGACAAGCTGAAATTATATTCCGTACTGATGTTTGGCGTATGCTTCCTGACTTCAGCTTTTTACACAATCTACAGCGTGCGCCGTTTCCCCGAAAGCCACGGCAAATTCACCATTGAACGGGAATATTTCAACCCCATAATGAACTTTGCCGGATGGAGCCTGTTCGGTACATTGGCCTGGATGTGTAAGTCGCAAGGTGTCAACATCGTCCTTAACATTTTTTTCGGGCCGATTGTAAATGCATCCTATGCTATAGCGACGCAAGTCAACACCGCCGTCAACAACCTTGTGCAGAATTTCACAACAGCTCTAAATCCACAATTGGTAAAGAATTTCGCCACTAACGAACAAGAGCAATTAATCCAACTGATTGAACGGGGCACTAAATTTTCATTCCTGCTCCTTTTCATCATTGCCGCCCCTCTGCTCTTATATACGAACAATCTTTTGGAAATATGGCTGAAAAACGTGCCTGAAAATGCCGTCATATTCACAAAGCTGATAATCATAAACGCCCTGTTTGAATCGTTTGCCATGGTCATGGGTAACGCCATCCAAGCAACCGGACGCATCAGGGCCTACCAGCTGATTGTCGGTATTACCATACTCATGAACCTGCCTCTTTCGTGGTTATCTCTCAAACTCGGATTCGCACCATCCTCCGTATTTATAATATCTATAGCGTTATCAGTGATAACCATAATGGAACGCCTGACTATATTACGGCGCAACATCATAGGATTTAGCATATTGAAATTCTCAATCCGTTGTTTCGGGCCTATTACAGCTGTAACGGCTATATCTGCCATCTTCTTTTGGGGGATATATGATGCCACCCGGCATCTTCATATCCTTATACTCGTAGCAGTAGCCATGTTGACAGTTTGCATAATCGAATTCTGCGTAGGGCTTTCAACAAGTGAACGCCGTAGTATAATACAAATCATCCAAAAGCGCATTCACAGATGAATCGCAAAACGGCCAAGCGAATCTGGTTGGCCTTCATAACAATATCATTATTCGCAGTCATTGCTTCAGGCATTTATTTCAACAATATGCCTGACCTGCCACGCGCCGACAAAAGAACCGCACACATTTCAATCGACGACGTAAGCCATGTCTTTTCAGACCTATCCCGCAACGCCGATAGCTACGAAAGCATATTCCAAAACAGTCTTCTAAGCCATCTCAAAGAAATGCATGACACATATGGATTAAAAGTCACATTGTACTCTTATGAAACCGCCGACACTTTCAGCATCTCGCGGTTCCCTCGGAAGTATCACGATGATTTCATAAATAGCTCCGACTGGCTAAGAATCGGTTTTCATTACATTTCACCGAATTTCTCTAAAGACATACCGGCCATAAACGTTATGGAAAGCTATCGCAGATTTAATAATGCCCTATCAATTATTGCAGACCCTTCAGTCATTGCAAAATCACTGCGTCTGCACTATTTTTCCGGCACAGACAGCCTGATAACATTCATTAACAATTGGGGGGGGTAAATACACTGCTTACAGCTGACGACCCACGAATAAGCTACGATTTAACACCTCCACAAGACAGCATCCTAAAAACAAACGGGATATTTCGCAAAAACGGGATAACCTACATCCCGACCACCCTGCGCATCGAAAATTTCGCCACACCACACGCCATAGCCCGCCATCTCTCGAAAAAAGATACCGTCGTAGTATTCACCCACGAATGGATAATAGAGCAACAGTCGCCTAAAGACATCGCCTACCAGGCGATAAAAAACAGGCGCATTGTTCCTAACCGTTACCAACGGTATAAATTCGACCGCACAGTGCAATGGCTTCACAATAACAATTTCACTTTTACACTATGATAGACAAACTGAAAGGATTCATCGACATCCAAGTCCCCGTCGACACCTGCTCACTGCGGTGCCACTACTGTTATATCACACAAAAACATCTTTTCGACTCTAAACTGCCGAAAATCAAATATACTCCTGAACAAGTGGGCAAAGCGCTCGCCCGCGAGCGGCTCGGTGGGACATACCACATCAACATGTGCGGTAACGGCGAAACCCTTCTACCGCCCGAAATGACCGGAATTGTCAGAGCCATCCTCGAACAGGGCCATTACATCATGATTGTCACAAATGGCACCATCACACGCCGTTTCGAGGAGATGGCGCAATATCCCGAAGAGCTGCGCCGACGTCTGGGCTTCAAATTCTCATTCCACTACCTCGAACTGAAAAAAAGGAAACTCCTCGACGCATTTTTCGCCAACATCGAGCGCGTACGGCAGGCAGGATGCTCCTTCTCATTAGAAGTCACCCCTTCCGACGAGCTTATCCCATACATCGACGAACTCAAAGAGGAATCACTCAAACGGGTGGGCGCACTGCCTCACCTCACCGTGGCCCGCGATGAGACAAACCCCGATTTCGTGCTCCTCACAGAAATGTCGCGCGAAGACTACATAAAAACCTGGAGCACATTCAACTCTCCACTTTTCGATTTCAAAATCAAAATATTTCTTGAAAAACGCAACGAGTTCTGTTATAACGGCTTGTGGGGAGGTATCCTCTCCCTCGGATCAGGGCGGTTGCGCGCGTGCGACAATAACAATATCGACAAAGACATCTTTGCCGACTACACATCACCAATAACCCTCCGACCTGTAGGCATCTGCAACAAAGCCCATTGCCATAACGGCCATTCATGGCTCACCCTCGGCATGATTCCCTCAATGGAAACGCCACTCTATGCCTCAATGCGCGACCGTATTGACAACCAAGGTCACCATTGGCTCAACGATGACATGCGGCAGTTCCTAAGTCAGAAAATCAAAGACTCCAACACACTGCTCTCTTCGGAAGAAGAAGCCCAGATTCGCCGCCGCGCAAAAATGGGCAACCTAACATATAACGCAGAAGCTGCCATAAAAAACGCCATCAGACATGTCATTCGACGCTGAAATCAACCGTCTACGCAGCATTTGCAGCCAAAGCCTGCTCCCCCTCATCGGCCCGAAATGCATTCTGGCCGATGCGCCATACTACGACAACATCGGCGATATACTCATTTGGCAAGGCATCCACGACTTCCTCAAAGATAACTCGCGCAAATGCCTGCATGACTATTCCATGTGGACTTTCGACTATCCCGCTCTCCCCCCCGATGTCACCATACTGCTCACAGGCGGAGGCAATTTCGGCGATTTGTGGAGAGTATTCCAGGATTTCCGCCTCAATATCATCGGAAACTACCCCGACAACCCGGTAGTTATGTTCCCGCAATCCGTGTGGTACGACGATAAGAACCTCCTGGCAAAAGATGCCGGAGCCATGGCGCAGCATAAAAACCTCACACTTTGCGCCCGCGACCGATACACCTACGACATCTTCCGCACCCATTTCTCCTCAAACAACATCATGCTCATACCCGACATGGCGTTTTGCATCTCTGAAAACCACCTCTCACCATATCGTAATCAGAGCGTCAAAGGCCGGTCACTCTACTTCAAACGCACCGACAAAGAACTCTGCAACTCCACCGTTATATTCAACGACCAATTCAGCGATATCCGAGACTGGCCATCGATGGAACATAAAATGGCTCGTTTCGAACTTTTCCGCATAGCCCGTGGCATCCGCCGCCGTCTTCCCGGTCGCCACCTGCGCCATATATGCGGCAACGCCATCGACCTAATCGCCCGACCCGCCATCCGCACCGCCATGCTCAACACCGGCTGCCGGTTCCTCGCCCCATACGAGCATGTCACCACCACGCGCCTCCACGCCATGATCCTGTCCATACTCCTCCACAAACCCGTCAGATACATCGACAACACCACCGGAAAACTCTCCGCCTTCGCCAAAACCTGGCTCTCAGACCTCGACGGCATTAAACCCTACCACAAATGACAGCCCGAAATAACAGAAACATCGCAATCGAAGCCCTACGGTTCATCGTAATGCTTCAGATTTGCCTGTGGCACTACCACGACGGCATCGGCACAATGCAAGCCGGATTCATCGGTGTGGAATTCTTCTTCATCCTCTCCGGAATATTCCTCTACAGAACCGCCACACGCAGCCAAAGCCCCGGCATCTTGGAGTTCACCCTCCGCAAAGCAGGCAAATTCTACATAGACTACCTCATGGCCATCATTGCCGCCTACATAGTCTTCATGCCAAACCTGATAGAGGCATTCAGATATGACACGCTCCACACCCTGCTGCAACCGATAGGCCAACTGCTGATGATACAGAACATCGGGCCATTCTACGGCGGCATCAACACCCCATTGTGGTTCTTCTCAGTGCTGATCTACGGAGGCGCCATCGTATACGCACTCACGAAATACCACACCCGGATGAGCATCCGGCTCATATTCCCTTTAACCACCCTGCTGTTTTTCTCCTACGCATTCAACTACGGCCATGGCGATGGCCTTGAGCAGTGGCGCGCCATCGGAGCCTTCCCCATGCCGATGGTTCGCGGAATCGCCGACATCGCCCTCGGTGTCATGCTCGGTTATATCATCTTTAACTACATGCCCGTCATCCAGCGGCATACGCGAACCCTCGACGTGGCAACCCTGCTGGCCACCGCCGGATACATCGCAATAGTAGCCCGAAGCAGAGCCGACACATCCTATGCAATCATATTCATAGCCATCATACTGACAGCCGCCCTCAACGGCCAGTCAGCAATCCACCGGCTTTTCAAAAGCCGTAAATGGCTGATAATGGGGGGGGGTAACTTTTGACCTATTCCTGATTCACTATCCATTGATCGCAGCCGTCTCAGGCACAGCGAAACTCCTCCATCTCCCCGAGGTCTACAGCCATGCCGCCTATATAATCATCCTCATCCCTGCCGCATTCATCTTTAAAGCCATCGCAGACAGACTGCGCAAAACCTTGGCATCACGCCACAACCCAACACAAAACCAATGACCGCCCCCACCGGCCAGCAAATAAAACTCTCCGTCATCATCCCCGTCTACGGCGTGGAGCGCTACATCGAGCGCTGCGCCCGCTCTCTCTTCTCCCAGACAATGACCGACGGCATCGAATTCATCTTCGTCGACGACCACACCCCCGACCGCAGCATCGACATCGTCAACACCCTCCTCCCCCAATACCCCCTCCGCATTCCCCAAACCCGCATCGTCACCCATGCGGAAAACCAAGGGCTTGCCGTAGCCCGGGTCACAGGCCTCAACGCAGCCCGGGGAGAATACGTAATCCACTGCGACAGCGATGACTGGGTAGAACCCGACATGTACCAGTCCCTACTCGACGAAGCCCATCGCACAGGCGCCGACATCACAGGCTGCGACTTCTTCGAGGAGCTCCCCGACGGCCCACGCCACAAACGCCAGCTATTCAACCTCCCCCACAACCAACTGCTCCTCCAACTGGCCACTGCCGGGGAAATCGAAGGCTTCCTGTGGAACCGCCTCGTGCGCCGCGACTTCTACCTCACAGGCCGCTACCACGCCCCAAAAGGGACAACCCTCTTCGAAGACCTCGCCGTAACCCTCCCCATGCACGCCGCCACAGAAAAGGTGGCCTACGTTCCCCGCGCCCTATACCACTACAACCGCACCATCCCCTCCTCCATGTCATCAGTAATAGACCTCAAAACCGCCGCCTCAGCCACCGCCGTGCTGCTGGGCCTAATCGGCGCAATCAATATCCCCGAAGTCAAAAACGCTTTATACAGGCGCTTGACCTACTATCTATACTACCCGATATGCAACCGGTTCCACTACGCCCCGGAAATGTGGCATAGGGAATACCTTGCCATAGCTAACAGCCTCCGCTGCCCCCTGCCTCTGCGCCGCAGGGTTTCACGCTGGCTCGTTGCCCACCGCCTCTACCGCCTTAACCTCGCCATGCTCAAAGCCCGCCACATTTTCAACTGATCGCGAGCTGTTCAGCAGCAGCATATGATTTACATACTGTTCATCCTGAGCATTTTCTGTGCCGGAGCCTTCTACAAACTGCTCTTCCGAGGCAGACACCAACAGGCCGTGGCCGACCGCTATTTTGTCTGCACCGTAATGTTCGTGGCGTGGCTGATTATGTCACTGCGTGATATAACCGTGGGGGTAGACACAGCTATGTATTGCACTTTTTTCAACCGCTATGCATCAGCGCCTATAAGTAAAATATTCACTACAGTGATTATAGAACCGGGATGGGCGTCATTAGCATGGCTTATTAATTATATCGGCGGCAATTTCGTATTATTCCAAATGGTTTTCTACGGCATTTTCTGCTACCTATGCGCCAATTTCATCATATTAGGCAACGGTATGCTCCGCCGCGACAGCACTTTTATCATCACAGTCGTTCTCCTGGCAGGATGCTGGCTGCTGTCGTTCAATATCGCCCGGCAGATGATCGCAGTGATGTTCATTCTGAACGCATGGCTCTATTTCTGTCAGCACAAACGCAAAAAAGCGGCCGCGCTTTTCATCCTGGCCCTATCCTTCCACTACTCCTCAATACTGGCTATGGCTCTGATCATCCTATGGAAGATGAGGAATGTCAGACATTTCGGCTTCATCACCATGGCATCCTTGGCCGCCTGCTACTTTTTATTCGGCACGATAATGAGCATAGCCGGGCAGATGGGGGTCTACGTAAACTACATCAACAATGCGTTCAACAATTTCCAGGAAGCCAATATGGTGAAAATCATATGGACCATAATAGCATTTCACGCAGTCTGGATATTCATAAAATCAAAAAAATTCACCCCTTTCGACAAAGTTGTGGCCGCCTACAGCCTGATTTACGTATTCACCAACATCATGGCGTCGCAAATCAATTATTTTGAGCGGCTCGGCCTCTTTTTCATGCCATTCGTGGCTCTGCTCTACCCTATAGTCGGCAACAGCTTTAAATCACGGCAATTGCGCTACATCTACTTCACCGGGATAGCCGTATGCTATTCCATATGGTTCATCCTCGGCTCAAGGTCGCCGCAATACGCCTATTCGATAAGTTCTTTACTATGATTTCCGTAATCGTTCCGGTTTATAATGTCGAGGCATACCTCGACCGCTGCGTTGCAAGCATAACATCGCAGGATTTCAACAACCTGGAGATAATCCTCGTTGACGACGGCTCCACCGACGCCTCCGCCAAGATGTGCGATGCCTATGCCGCCGCAGACACCCGCATAAAAGTAATACATAAACAAAACGGAGGCCTTTCCGACGCCCGCAACGCCGGCATAGACATCGCCCATGGGGAATACATCGCCTTCATCGACTCCGACGACTTCATCCTTCCCGGTTACTTCAGCTACCTCCACCGCCTTATAACCCAGGCAGATGCCGACATAGCAGTCTGCCAGCTCCTGTCAGTCGATGAAAACGACCGGCGGCTCTCGGCAAGCTCCGCCGCCGACCGCACCGTAAGAGGCTACGACAACTGCATGGAAGCCTTCCTGACCGACACAGCCATCGACACCACCGCCTGGCGCAAACTCTACCGCACCCGCCTCTTCACCGACAGCGGCATCCGCTATCCTGTAGGCCGCTACCACGAAGACGCCTTCACAACCTATCGCATCATAGCCCTCTGCCACACAATCGCCATAGGTTCACAACCACTCTATGCCTACCGACAGCGCCAGGGCTCAATCATAAACTCCACATTCTCTCCCCGCCATCTCGACCTGATTGAAGCTCAAAAACAACGCCTCGAGTTCATCTCCGCCAGATACCCCCGCCTCACCACCCTCTCCGCCAACGGCATGGTCTACGCCGCCAACATCTGCACCATGCGCATGGCCAGCGCCAAAGCCGACCCGCGCCCCTACCTCCCCGTGCTGAAGCCCATCTACCGCCAGCACCTTCGCCCCTACCTCCGCTCCAACGCCCGCCCGGCCTCGAAAATCTTCGCCGTCGCCGCCCGCCTCAACATCCGCCTCCTCGTCGCAACCCTCCGCCAGTTCTTCTGACCCGATTCATAGCCCGCCGACCCATGTCTATAATCCGCAAATTCATCACCTGCCGGCAGCAGCGCATCAACGCCGCAAACCGCCGCCGGCTCACAAACCACACCCCCACCCTCATCTGCTCAAACTGCACCGGCGGAGTGCTATACCACTGGCTCGGCCTCGAATTCCGCTCCCCATTCATCAACCTCTACATGGATAACCCCGACTTCCTGTCAGCCATGGAGCATTTCGACGAGTTCATCCATGCCGACATAACGGAAGACACCGCCTCCGACAAACCCTATCCCGTAGGGGTTGGCCCGAGAGGTGAGCGAATACACTTCATGCACTATCCCGATTTTGCCACTGCCAAGGCTAAATGGATTGAACGGCGACAACGCATCGACACTGACAATATGGCTGTGATGCTCACCAACTTAGGGGTTGGAACAGAATGTATAGGGGGGGGTAAATCAACTGTTATTCAACGATTTAACCGCCTCCCATTCAAAAACAAGCTCATATTTTCAGGAGAAGCCGTCGATGCCCCCAACATAGTCCACCTCAAAGGCTACTCTAAAGTGGAAAAACACAAAAACATCTTCGGCACACAGACCCTCCTCGGTCGCCGCTACATCGACCAGTTCGACTACGTTGACTTCATTAACCATCTCAAAGACTAAAACGACTATATCAGATGAATGTGATCATCGCATCTTTAGTTGGAGAGTTCATCAAACTCACATATAAGCTACGACTTCGCAAACCACGTTATGGACTGAATGAGACAGAACACCGCGATAAAAAAGTAATAGTGTCCCTGACAAGCTACGGACGGCGCGTCAAGGCCACGTTGCCTTACACGTTGGCATCTCTCCTGAATCAGACCTACAAACCCGACAAAATCATATGTTGGCTCGACAATGAGCACTGGAGTCGTTCCAACCTCCCAAAGAGCATAAAAAGATTAGAACAATACGGAATAGAAATATCATTCTGTCGCGATTTGTTATCATATAAAAAACTCTTGCCAACTCTTGAACGCTATCCCGACGACATTATCATAACTGTTGACGATGATGTTTATTACAAGCCTTCTCTGGTGGCAACACTTGTAAACGCTTATCAGGAAAAACCGATGATGATTCCGGCATTCAGAACATCTACGTTTCTATTTGACGTAATGGATAATCCCGACATATATTGGTGCGGTGAAGGACACCCGTGGAATTATGACTTCGCCTGCGGATGCGGTGGAATACTATACGCCAAAGAATTGCTTAATAATGACATAATGAACCTTGACTTAATAACCACGCTGGCACCAAAAGCTGATGATCTGTGGTTTTACTTCATGGAAATGCTAAACGGCACGCATGTCAACATGGTAACATCCGACGAGAATAAAACATGCTTCTACCCATTAGACAGTTTCTATCAGAAATTTCATAAAGGCGGAAGCCTTAATGCCGAAAACCTTGAAGGGATGGGCAACAACAAACAGATAAAGGCCATCATGGAACATTACGGTATATCTATACAGGATTTGAAAAATTTCTCTGAGACAAACCCTGCTTTAAAAAAATGAGAACAGCCCTTATCGTATCTCTGAATTTCAGAGCCGCGCATGTGTCGCATCTTTTGGCGAGTTATTACCAGATGGCAGATTTGGGATTTACCCCAATCTTACTTGTTGCGCCTGAGTTTGCCGATTATCTCCCGGAGAACATCAAATTCATCACATCACTGGGAGATCCTAATCTGCCAAGAGATATTGCGGTCGCCATATTCTGGTTCCCATGCCTGAAGAATATTCCCGCCATGCTTCGGCTCAGGCTTAAAAATAAAACTAGGATAATATATGTTTTTCATGAGCCGATTGAAAAATTCTCGACCTACCTGGCATCAGGCAACAGCAGGTGGTGGACTATCAAGTTTTTCGCAAAGTATTATGTTGGGCTTTCATTCCTGACTTTATCCGACAAAGTGTTATTGCCCTCAAAAAAAGCTGTCTCACTCTATGAAAACGGAATCTCTAAAATAGCAAATCGAAACTATGGCTATCTTCCGCTTTTATATAGCGACGAACCGATTAGCCAAACACCTCAACGGCAATATTTTTCTTATATCGGGTCAATTAACCATGATCATGCATTCGGTAACTATGTGGATTATATCTATCATCTGTTCACAAATAAAAGATATCCCCGAATCAAGTTTCTGATTGCATCATGGCGCAATGTGCCTGATGACCCGCGACTGTCGGAGATGGAACAAGCAGGAAGATTAAAAATCGCGGGCGGCAAACCAATGTCAAATGATGAGATAAACATCTATTATGCTTCATCATATCTCGTATGGAACGCATATAACCGCTCCACCCAAAGCGGAGTGCTTGCAAAATCATTCATGTTCGGCACTCCCGGGTTGGTCATGCGGCATAATTTGTCGGAATTTGTAGAAAACGGACGCGAAGTAAAAGCCGTCAACTCAAACTCCGACTTCACAGAATTAGATGCGGCAATTAATGACGTTCTGTCGAATTTCGACAGATACTCAACGAATGCCCGATGCAATTATGAGCGAAACTACGACTATAAGAATCACAATGCCGAAATGCAAGATATAATCAACTCGCTTATCTAATCACGTTAATGAAGATTTCACCCACCTCAGATTATCCCCATATGAAGATAGCAGTTGCCGGAACAGGCTATGTAGGGTTGAGCATCGCCACGCTGTTGGCCCAGCACAACACAGTCACTGCGGTGGATGTCATACCCGAAAAGGTAGATAAAATCAACCGCCGGATATCACCGATCC
>ERZ777011.1860-NODE-1860-length-19474-cov-3.523765_pt1 | contig 19474 bp, 18 predicted proteins | sample MGYA00374964_ERZ777011 | MGnify/ENA primary metagenome ERZ777011 (study PRJEB29310, sample SAMD00008975) | mouse gut metagenome | study: EMG produced TPA metagenomics assembly of the Metagenome analysis of fecal microbiota from mouse which was promoted... | reverse complement strand
GGAAAGTATGCCGTGGGCGATGTGGCCAGTGTGCGCATCGTCAAGCTGATGACCTTCGGCGCTTTCGCCGAGATCGTCCCCGGCGTGGATGGTCTGATCCATATCTCCCAGTTGGCCGGCCACCGGGTGGAGAAGCCCGAGGACGTGGTAAGCGAAGGCGAGACTGTGGACGCCAAGATCACCGCCATCGACGAGGAGCACAAGAAGGTGTCTCTGTCCATCCGCGCGCTGGCTGAGACCGCTCCTGAGGAAGAAGACGAGGCTCCCGTAGAGGAGTAAGCGCCTAAATTGATTGACAAAAGGCTGCCGCGGCTGCGGCAGCCTTTTGAATTAGAGGTGAAAAACCATGAAGCCCGACGTTATCATTGCGCCCTGCCCAAGCTATGAAGAGGGGGAGGTGCAAGCCGCGCTGGAGCGGGTTCTGGCCCCCTTGGGGGGGCTGGACTGGGTGAATCCCGGAATGAAAATCGCCGTCAAGGTGAACCTGGTGACCTCCGCCAAGCCGGAGAAGGCGGCTACCACCCATCCTGGCCTGCTGTGCCCCCTGGTGCGTATGCTGCGGTCACGGGGAGCGGAGGTGGTGGTGGGGGACAGCCCCGGCGGGCTGTTCAACGCCGCCTATGTGGGCCGGATCTATGCCGTTACCGGCATGAAAGCCGTGGAGCAGGCCGGAGGGCGGCTGAACCAAAACTTTGAGGAGCGCACGGCCAAATTCCCGGAGGGGAAGGTGTGCCGGGAGTTTCGCTATACCGCCTGGCTGGACGAGGCGGACGCCATCATCGACCTGTGCAAGCTGAAAACCCACGGGATGATGGCCATGACCTGCGGAGCGAAAAACATGTTTGGTGCCATCCCGGGCACGATGAAACCGGAGTACCACTTCCGCTACCCGGACCCCAGGGATTTTGCCCGGATGATTGTGGATCTGGACCAGTTCTTCAAGCCGCGGCTCACCATTGTTGACGCGGTGGACTGCATGGAGGGCAACGGCCCCAGCGGCGGCACGCCCCGGCATATGGGGGCGCTGCTGGCGGGGGAGAGCCCCCACAAGGTGGATCTGGTATGCGCCGGGCTGATCGGGCTGAGGCGGGAGGAGGTGCCCACCCTGGAGGCGGCGTTGGAGCGGGGGCTGATCCCGGCGTCAGCAGAGGAGTTGACAATATCGGGTGATCCCGCCGCCTTTGCCATCCCGGACTTCCAGCTGATAATCACCGGCAACAGCCATCTGTTTCGGGGCGACGGGACCAGCCTGTACCGCAAAATAAAGGGGGCGGTGATAGAAAAACTGCTGGCTCAGCGCCCTCGGGTAGAGCCTGGCAAATGCGTGGGGTGCGGCCTATGCGGGAAGGTATGTCCAGTCAAGGCCATCACAATGAAGGGCCGGAAGCCCCATATCGAACGCAAAAAGTGCATCCGCTGCTTCTGCTGTCAGGAGTTCTGTCCGGAGAGCGCCATGAAGGTACACCGGACCCTCGCAGCGAGATTGCTGGACTGACAAAGGGGAGAAACCATGGAGAAAATCACGCTGTACTGGCCGGAGGTGGGCGAATTGCGCTTCCGGCAAAGCCTGCTGAGCGATCCGGAGACCATGTCCTATAACCACGCATATGGCGGAACCATCAGCTTTCCCCAGGAGCGCTGGGCGGACTGGTACGCCCGCTGGGTGGAGGACGGGGCGGGGGAGCGGTTTTACCGCTGCCTGCGCCGAGAAGCGGACGGGGCGTTGGTGGGAGAGGCGGCTTACCACTACGACGGGGAGCTGGGAGAATACCTCTGCGACGTATTGGTGTCCGCCCAGCACCGGGGCCGGGGCTATGGGCGGCAGGGGCTGGAGCTGCTGTGCGCCGCCGCGAAGGAGAACGGTGTGAAGCGGCTGGCGGACAACATCGCCATAGACAATCCGTCGGTAGAACTGTTCCGCCAAATGGGCTTTCGGGAGCGGCTGCGCAACGACGAGTATATTCTGTTGGTAAAAGAGCTGTAAAAAGAGGAGGGCGGCCGTGTAGACCGCCCTCCCGCGCTTTATTCCGTCAGGGTATACAGGGAATAGAAGTACCCCTTTTTCTCCATGAGCGTTCCATAGTCCCCGCGCTCCTGGATTTTTCCGCCCCGCAGGACGATGATTTCGTCGTACTGCTCCATCAGCGCCGCGTCTAACCGGTGGGTGACCACCAGCCGGGTGAGGCCGTCCAGGTGGAGGATGGCATCGGTGACGGCGAAGGCGGTCTGATTGTCCAGGGCGGCGGTGGCCTCGTCCAGCAGCAGCACCGGCGTGCCCCGGAGGAGGCACCGGGCGATGGACACCCGCTGGCGCTCCCCGCCGGACAGCCCCGCGCCGTTCTCGCCACAGCGGTAATCCGTGCCCCGCTGCTCCAAAAGTTCTGACAGGCCGGACCGCTTTACAGCCTCTGCCACAAGCTCCTCTGGGAAGTCCCGGAACATGGTGATGTTGCTGTGGATGGTGTCGTCGAACAAAAATACGTTCTGGCCGATGAGGCTCATCAGGTCATAGAGACTATCTGGGTCCACCTCCCGCAGCTCCTTGCCGTCGATGGAAATGGAGCCTCCATAGCCGTCATAGGCTCCCATCAGCAGGTTCAGCAGGGTGGACTTGCCCGAGCCGGAGCCTCCCACCAGGGCATACTTCCTTCCGGGCTCCAGGGTGAGGGAGATATCGTCCAGCACCGGCTGGTCCGGCTGGTAGCCAAAAGTGACATGGTCCAGGGCAATGCCCTGATTCAGCTCCGGCGGAATGGGGTCGCCGGAACGGGCGGCGTGTTCCCCGGTGACCTCCGCCAGCTTTTCCACCAGCCCCGCAGCGGCCCTGCGGCTGGCCAGGAGCTGGGGCGCCTGGGAGATGGACTGCACCAGGTAGCCGGACAGGTTGACAAACACCACCACCGTGCCGCCGGTGATCTCCCCCCGGATGGCGAGATAGGCGCCGATGAGGAAGATGCCGAACTGGAACAGGAAGCCGAAGGTGCCGGACAGGCCGCGCACCAGCCCCTCAAAATACCGGCGGCGGCGCTTGGATTCCTCCACGGCCCGGTTGGAGGCGCCGAACAGCTTTTCCACCTCCCGCTCCGCCTTGAAGCTTTTGATGACGGAGAAGCCGTTCAGAAGATCCTTGACCTGGGCCATGAAGCCCTCGTTTTTTGCGCTGACGGCCTGTGTCCGTTTTGCCATGGGGCCGTCGGTGACCACCGACAACAGGATGGGCGGGACACTCAGCAGGACGGAGAGTAGCGTCAGCAGGGGGCTGTACCAAAACATCATCGCCAGCGCCCCCAGGAACAGGGCGGCGTACATATATAGGTCAAAGGAGTTTTGCAGATAGTCCGTCTCAATGGTGGTCACGTCGTTGGTGAGGGTGGACAGGTAGCGGCCCGTACTCTCCTGGGAGAAGGCGCTGATGCTCTTTTCCGACAGCTTCCGGAAGGCCAGGGCCTTATACTGCCCCAGGGCCTGGTGGATGAACAGGGCGCGGGTTCCGTAATAGGCGAAGTCCATCAGGGGGTAGAGGATCAGCAGGGCCAGTACCAGCCAAAAAATGTTTAGAAGCTGTCCCAGGTCTCCGGAGGTGATGGTGTCCATCACCGCGCCCAGCACCCAGGACACGACGAAGTTCATCATCAGGGACAGGGTGGTGAAGGCCAGCGCCGCCGCGTAATGCAGGCGGTTTTTTTCATAAAAGGCTCGGAAAAAGGGACGGGCAGCGGTCTTTTTCTCATTGCTTGTCATGGTTTCTCATCCTCCGTCTTTTTCCACACGCCGCCCCGGAGCAGGGGCCTTTCCGTGCCGCCGATGTTGAACAGATAGCCCCCCGCCTGCGTCATGCAGCGGGCCATGTAGAGGAACGGCACCAGGGTGCTGTCCTCGCCTTTGCGGGAGTAGGAGTTGGTCAGCCCGTCCAGCAGCTCCAGCTCCGTCTTTTGCAGGATTTGCAGCCCCATCAGTCCGTCCAGCAGGTCCTGCACCTCCTCCACAGGGAGAGCCAGGGCATGGGCCATGGTCTCCGGCACGTAATGGCGGTAGGGCCGGCTGTACAGGTACTCCAGCACCTCCAGGCAGCCAGGACGGGCCAGGACGGTGAACAGGGCGCGGTATTTGTCCATGGGGGCGAAGTGGGCGTCGTAGCCGTCCTCCGGCTCGGGCCAGATGGTGGCAAAGGAGAGATCCTCCGCGTGGAGGCCCAGCATGAGCCCGCCGTCCAGCCATACCCGGCTCATAGCCCAGACATGGGCCATATAGGTGTCCTCCTCCATCATGACAGCGTGGCCCAGGTAGCCGATGTCGGGCATATCAATCTCATCCACTATGTTTTTGGTCAGCGTCCAAAACAGGCGGCAGAGCTGGTCAAACCGCTGTTCTTTGGGGACGGTGTGGAGCCAGCGGGCGGCAATTTGGTGGATGTCCGCCGCTTCGCCCCCCTCCCGGCCGAACAGGGCGTCGATGGTGACGCCCAGCCGGCCGGCCAGGGCGGGGAGGAGTTCCACATCCGGCGCGCCGCCCTTCTCCCACTTGCTCACCGCCTGGGCGGACACCCCCACCAGCTGGCCCAGCTGTTCCTGGGTCAGGCCCCGCTCTTTCCGCAGCTCCGCGACACGTTCGCTCAACACATTTGCCATATCCGCACCTCGTTTCGCTTGTTGGTTGAATTATAGCAAAAACAGCGGTTGAATATAATGGCGGTGATTTTGTCAAAATTCAACCGATATTTGAGCCCGGTTAAAAAATCCCGGCAGACTGGGGGGCCAGTCTGCCGGAAAGATTCAGAACCTGTATTCACGGCTGAAACCGCCGGATGGACGAGGGAGTGAAGTTGTGAATAAAGGAAGGACTGATTAAATCGGCAAAGCAGGCTGCAAAGAAATTTTGCGTCAGAATGCGGCGCGATTTCGCAGAAATAATTGTGTTTATTTCAAGAAACCGCAACAAAATTATGGCGCAAAATTTCCGCAGGATGCCGAAGACGCATTTAATCAGTGCTTCCTAAAGGCTCTCAGCGCATCTCCGCCCACGCAAAAAATTTTAACAGCCGGGTGACAAAAAAGGGCGCGTCCGGGCAGGCTTCCGTGATGGCGGCGTGGGCCTCCATCAGCGCCGCGTCGGACAGCCCCTCCAGGGGAACGAGGATGGTCTTGGCGCCGTCCGCCACCTGTCCGATGGCCAGGGGAGCCGAAGCTATGCCGCCCACAGCGACCTTGCTGGCCGCTGCCACCCCTCCGGCGGCATACACGCCCACAGCGCAGCCTCCCACTGCCAGCCAGCCCAGAGCGATCCCGCCCCAGGCCAGCAGGCCAAACGCCACTCCGCCGACGGATACGCCGCCCAGGGCCACCGCCCCAAGAGCCAGCAACAGCCCGAAGCTCACCCCGCCCAGGGAAAACAGCCCCGCCGCAATGCCGCCCAGGGCCACAATTCCGGTGGCGATATTGCCCACAGCGATGATTCCCCGGGCCCAGTGGTCCCGGCGCCCCAGATTGATATGAACCAGGGGCAGGCCGAACAGGGTGCGCTCACTTTTATACTCGTAGTGCCAGCCCTCGTGATAGTAGTGATGAACCACGGTGGGAGCGGGCTGAGCAGGGACGGTAGGTTCATAATCCGGCAGGGGAGGGGCGGCGCCGGCCTCCCGGCCCGACACCAAATAGTCCAGGGATACACTGAAATAGTTGGACAACGCTACCAAATTGTCCATATCCGGGCGGGACGTGCCCGCCTCCCACTTCTGCACCGCCTGCCGGGTGAGGCCCAGCAGGTTGGCCAGCTCCTCCTGAGACAGGCCGGCCTGACGGCGCAGGTCGAATAAACGGTCTCGAAAATCCATGTGCGATACCTCCAAAAAAGCTTGAAGCGGATTGCTCCGAAAAAACGAAGCGGCGGGGATTCCTCCATGATATCCTGGAAGGATGCCAAGTGCAAAGCTGTCCGGCGCCTTTGGACAGGTTTATCTTAGCAAAAACCGGCGGATATGGCAACCAAAAAGGGAATACAATTTGACAACCTGCGGTTGCATCGTTGGGACAAGCCCTATTGGCGCAGGACAACTACGGGTTTCGTAGGAAAATTTTGGGTTAAAATGGACGGTAGTCTTGCTTTTCCGGCTTGTCCATAGTACAATGAATTTATATTATAAATGAGGTGATTCCCATGGACAACCAGACCATTTTAGAAAAAGTAGACCACACCCTGCTCACCCAAACCGCCACCTGGGCGGAGATCCGCCAGATCTGCGACGACGGGGCCGCCTACGGCTGCGCCAGCGTGTGCATTCCGGCCAGCTATGTGAAACAGGCGGCTGATTATCTGGGGGACAGGCTCCCGGTGTGCACCGTCATCGGCTTCCCCAACGGCTACTCCACCACCGCCGTCAAGGTGTTTGAAGCTCAGGACGCCATCGCCAATGGGGCAAGGGAGATCGACATGGTGATCAATATCGGCTGGGCCAAGGATGGGCGGTGGGACGACCTGCTGGCTGAGATCAAAGCAGTCAAAGCGGCCTGCGGCGAGCTGACCCTCAAGGTGATCATTGAGACCTGCCTGCTCACCGACGGGGAAAAGGTGAAGCTGTGCCAAATCGTCTCCGACAGCGGCGCGGATTACATCAAGACCTCCACCGGCTTTTCCACCGCCGGGGCCACGCGGGAGGATGTGGCGCTGTTCAAGGCCAACGTGGCCCCCCACGTGAAGATCAAGGCCGCCGGGGGCATCTCCAGCCTCCAGGACGCGGCTGATTTCCTGGCCCTGGGGGCGGACCGGCTGGGAACCAGCCGCATTGTCAAGCTGGTGAAGGGGCAGCAGGCTCAGGGATACTGACCGCCGCGTTTGATCGGGATTTGTGAAAAATCCGTGTACATTGCAAATAAACCTTGTATTTTGCCGTTGGACGCGATATAATGGGCACGTCCGTGAGAGGGGGCGTTGAGCTTCAGCGCCGCCGTTCCCCGGATATGGAGTTCGGGCGGTGCCGCCGCCCGGAAAAGATGAAAGAAAGGATGAAGTATTGCAATGAAAAAGCTTTCTGCACTGCTGCTGGCCATGGCTATGGTACTGAGCCTGGCGGCCTGCAGCAACAACAACGCTGACCCCACGCAGGGCGCCAGCAATCCTCCCGCCGCCAGCCAGCCCGGCAGCGAGGAGAGCAACCCGCCCGAGGAGAGCACCGCTCCCTCCGAGGCTCCCGCCGGCCCCGTTGAGAACCCCGACGACATCCCCGACACCATGACCTCCGCCGACAACAAGTATCAGGTGGCGTTCATCACCGACGTGGGCCAGCTGAAGGACAAGTCCTTCAACCAGGGCACCTTTGACGGCGTGAAGCTGTACGCCGCCGCCAACAACAAGTCCTATAAGTACTACCAGCCCGCCAACGGCGACCAGGCCACCGACGACGACCGCTACAACGCCATGAAGGCCGCCGTGGACGGCGGCGCCGAGGTGGTGGTGTGCGCCGGCTTCATGCAGACCGCCGCTCTGTCTAGGGCCGCCGCCGAGTTCCCCGAGGTCCCCTTTGTCTTCATCGATGGCTCTCCCATTGACGGCTGCGATAATGTGGCCGCTATCGCTTTCGCGGAGCATCAGAGCGGCTATCTGGCCGGCTATGCCGTGGTCAAGGAAGGCTATGAGAAGCTGGGCTTCTCCGGCGGCGGCGGCGGCACCAACCCCGCCTGCTGCCGGTTCGGCTACGGCTTCGTGCAGGGCGCCAACGCCGCCGCTGCCGAGCTGGGCAAGACCGTGGACATCAACTACTCCTGGGAGTACGGCGCCAACTTTGGAGCCTCTACCGAGCTGCAGACCATGATCAGCGGCTGGTATAACAACGGCACCGAGATCGTCTTCGCCTGCGGCGGTTCCATGTTCCAGTCCATCGTCGCCGCCGCCGCCGCCAATGACGGCGATGTGATTGGCGTGGACGTGGACCAGTCCGCTCAGTCCGAGACTGTTGTGACCTCCGCCATGAAGGGTCTGTCCACTTCCGTGCAGTGGGCCGTGGCCAAGGTGTATGACAACTCCTTCTCCGACATCGGCGGCAAGGGCACCTCTCTGGGCGCCAAGGACGACGCCGTGGGTCTGCCCACCGCCACCTGGAAGATGGAGACCTACACTGTGGCTGAGTACGAGGCTCAGCTGGCCGACATGGCCTCCGGCAAGCTGGTGGTTGACAGCATGGAGACCGAGGCCGACTTCGCCAAGCTGACCACTACTCAGTGGTCCAACGTGAAGCTGAACGTGATCGAGTGACCTTCAGTCCGTGACATCCCAACGGACGGGACGCACAGCGTCCCGTCCGTTTTTTCTTTCCGGTGAAAATAATTTGCTTGTATTTTTGTCGAAGCTAAGTTATAATCAACATAATAGGGCTTATTGCGGGGCCCGGTGTTGACATTTTAGACAGGAAGCGGGATGAGGACGATGGAAGCTGAGAATATTATTGAGATGCTCCACATCACCAAGGAATTTCCCGGTATCATCGCCAACGATGATATCACCCTCCAGCTCCGCCGGGGGGAGATCCACGCCCTCCTGGGGGAGAACGGCGCGGGCAAATCCACGCTGATGAGCGTCCTTTTCGGCCTATACCAGCCGGAGAAGGGGATCATCAAAAAGAACGGTCAGGAGGTCAAAATCAACGACCCCAACGACGCCACCGCCTTGGGTATCGGTATGGTCCACCAGCACTTTAAGCTGATTGAGGTGTTCACCGTTCTGGACAACATCATTCTGGGGGCGGAGACCACCAAAATGGGCTTTCTTCAGAAAAAGGAGGCCCGGGCCAAGGTGGAGGCCCTGTCTGAGCGCTACGGACTGAAAGTGGATCTGGACGCCAGGGTGGAGGACATCACCGTGGGAATGCAGCAGCGGGTGGAGATTTTGAAAATGCTCTACCGGGACAATGAGATCCTCATTTTCGACGAGCCCACCGCCGTACTCACCCCTCAGGAGATCGACGAGCTCATGGCCACCATGAAGGAGTTTGCCAAAGAGGGCAAATCCATCCTGTTTATCTCCCACAAGCTCAACGAGATCATGGCGGTGTCCGACCGGGTGACGGTGCTGCGCAAAGGCAAGTACATCGGCACCGTGGACGCCAAGGACACAGACAAGCAGTCCCTGTCCAACATGATGGTGGGGCGGCCGGTGCAGCTGGAGGTGACCAAGACCCCCGCCCAGCCGGGAGAGGCGGTGCTGGAGGTGCGGGACCTGTGCGTCCCCTCCAGGGGCCATAAAAAGAACGCGGTGAACCATGTGTCCTTCCAGGCCAGGGCAGGGGAGATCCTCTGTATCGCGGGCATCGACGGCAACGGGCAGACCGAGCTGGTCTACGGTCTGACAGGGCTGGAGAAAAGCTCCGGCGGGGCTGTCACCTTGTGCGGCGAGGATATCTCCCACGCCTCCATCAAGCACCGGGGGCAGAACATGAGCCATATTCCCGAGGACCGGCACAAGCACGGACTGGTGCTGGACTTCACGCTGGAGCAGAATCTGGTGCTCCAGCGCTTCAACGAGAAACAGTTCCAAACCCACGGGTTTATCAACCGGGGGGCGGTGCGGGAATACGCCCAGCGGCTCATTCAGCAGTACGATGTACGCTCCGGCCAGGGTCCTGTGACCACCGCCCGCTCCATGTCCGGCGGCAACCAGCAAAAGGCCATCATCGCCCGGGAGGTGGACCGGGAAAAGCCCTTAATTGTGGCAGTCCAGCCCACCCGGGGCCTGGATGTGGGCGCGATTGAGTACATCCACAGCCAGCTGGTGGCGGAGCGGAACCGCGGCCGCGCCGTGCTGCTGGTCAGCCTGGAGCTTGACGAGGTGATGAGCCTGTCCGACCGCATCCTGGTGATGTACGAGGGCGAGATTGTGGGAGAACTGGACCCCAAGCAGACCACCGTGCAGGAGCTGGGTCTCTATATGGCCGGGGCCAAACGGATGGACATGACGGAAAAGGAGGGTGAGGGCGCATGAATGACCAGAGCAGAACCTTGCTGCAAAGGGATGGGACAAAAACCATTCTGGCGTCCCTGATTTCCATCGTCATCGGTCTGGCCGTGGGCAGCGTGCTGGTGCTGGCGGGGGGCCTGTCCAGCGACAACCTGGGCCTGTCCAGCGCCTGGGAGGGCATCCGGCTGATCTTCCTGGGCCTGTTCAGCACCGGACGGAATGAGGCGGGCGCGCTCTCCTGGGGCTTTAACCCTCAGAGCATCGGAAACATGCTCTTCCGGGCCACGCCGCTGATTCTCACCGGCCTGTCTGTGTCGGTGGCGTTTAAGACCGGCCTGTTCAACATCGGCGCGCCGGGCCAGTACCTTATGGGCACCTTGGCCACCCTGGCAATCGCCCTAGGCATCCCCTCCACGGCGCTGCCCAGCCCTCTGATCTGGCTGCTGGCCTTTTTGGGCGGAGCGCTGGCAGGCGCTCTGTGGGGCTGTATCCCCGGTCTGGTGAAGGCGTTTCTCAATATCAACGAGGTGCTGGCCTGCATTATGACCAACTGGATTGCCGCCAACCTGGTGACCTGGTTTTTTGACGCCACCAAGGTGTTCCAAAACACGGTGGAGAACACCAAGAGCAGCTATATCTATAAGACCGCCTATGGCAAAACTCTGGTGGACGGGGCCTGGACCTATGTGGACGGAAACGGCGTCCAGACCGCCAAGCTGGGGTTGGATAAGATTTTCCCGGGCTCCCAGGTCAACGCGGGTATTCTGGTCGCCATTGTCATCGCCATCGGCGTCTACATCCTGATGACTAAGACCACCCTGGGCTATCAGCTCAAAGCCTGCGGCGCAAACCGCCACGCCGCCCATTACGCGGGAATCAATGACAAACGGAATATCGTGCTGTCCATGGCCATCGCGGGCGCTCTGTCCGGAGCGGGGGCGGCGCTGTACTGGCTGGCGGGCAATACAGAGTTTTTCTGGAAAACCTACCAGTCCCTGCCCACCGCCGGCTTCAACGGCATCCCCGTGGCCCTGCTGGCGGCAAACCATCCCATTGGCGTGATTTTCACTGGCTGCTTCATGTCCATGCTGAACATTGTGGGCCTCCAGCTCACCAACCTGACCGCCTACAACGAGTACATCACCGACGTGATCATCTCCGTCATCGTCTATCTCAGCGCCTTCTCGCTGCTGATCAAGATGCTGCTGAACGCCCGCAAAACAAACAAATCGGCGGCGATTGTGGACTCCGGACCGGACAGTCTGCCGGAGGAAAAAGCCGCCGCTGAGGACTCCGCGGCGAAAGGAGGGGAGCAGGCATGACATTTCTGATTCAGCAGACGCTGCTCTACGCGGTTCCGCTGATGATCGTGGCGCTGGCCGGCGTATTCGCTGAGCGCAGCGGCATCATCAACCTGGCGCTGGAGGGCATTATGATCTTCGGCGCTTTTGTGGGAGTCTTCTTTGTCAACCTCATGCAGGGCGTCTCCTTTTTCAGCGACGCCTACGCGGCGAAAAACTGGCTGACCCTCCAGGGATTGGAGCTGCTGGCCATGCTGGCGGCGGCGGCGCTGGGGGCGGTGTTCTCGCTGCTGCTGTCCTTTGCCTCTGTCAATTTAAAAGCGGACCAAACCATCGGCGGCACCGCGCTGAACCTGATGGCTCCGGCTCTGGTGCTGTTCCTGATCCGCATCATCGCCAATCAGAACACCCTGGGCATGGCGGACGGCAGCGACGCCGCCAGCTGGTTCATGATTAAGAAGAGCACCCTGGGCATCGACCGCAAGACGGATTTGGGCTTTCTGGGAGAGACCTTCATCAACAAGGTCTATCTGGCCACCTACGTGTGCATCCTCCTGTTTATCGTGCTGTCCATCCTGCTCTATAAGACCAAGTTTGGCCTGCGGCTGCGTTCCTGCGGCGAGAATCCCCAGGCCGCCGACTCCCTGGGCATCAATGTGTATAAAATGCGGTACGCTGGCACCACCATCTCCGGCGCACTGGCGGGCATGGGCGGTTTTGTCTACGCTCTGACCACCGCCAACTGCGCCTCCACCGGCGACGTGGCTGGTTTTGGCTTCCTGGCCCTGGCCGTCATGATTTTTGGCAACTGGAAACCGCTGAACATCGCCGGCGCGGCCCTGCTGTTCGGCCTGTTCAAATGCATCGCCGCCTCCTATACCAGCATCGACATCAACGGGGACGGCATTTGTATGCTGGCCAAGGCCCCCATCAGCGCCCACGTCTACCGGATGCTGCCCTATCTCATTACACTGATTGTGCTGGCGTTTACCTCCAAGAAATCCCGGGCCCCCAAAGCGGAGGGCGTGCCCTACGACAAGGGCCAGCGTTAAGAAGGGAACTATTCTTTTTCTGAAAAGAACCAACAGAAACGTCCCGCCGAAATATCCGGCGGGACGTTTCTGTTTTAGATTAAATTCAACGTTTGGAGCGGAAGGATTTCAAGGAGTCTTTTCGCCTGAGCAGCTCCTCTTTGGCCAGCGCGGCGGCGGCCAGGATGTCCTCATGGCTGATAGAGTATTTCTGATTCACCTTCAGCGTGCTGTAGATATTGCGGAAACGGCGGCTGACCTGCTCCAGCTGGGCTACCTGCTCGCTGTAGCGCTCCCGAAGGGCGGCGGTGGCATCCTCCAGTTTATCGCCCAGTTCGGCTTTACCCAAGGCCATTTGGAGCTGGAGCTCCTGCCCCAGCTGCGTGACGCTCTCCACATTCAGAGCCACCAGCACCAGGTTTCGGACAGTGGCGGTAGCGTCCACCGACAACAACGCCAGAAACGCGCCGCACAGCATGAATTCCAGCCACACGGGCAGACCCTCCACCAGCTCCTGGAAGGGCGGATGGATGAAAAAGATGACGATATAGGACAGAACACCCCAGGTGAGCGCTACCCACAGGCACACCCGGCCTTTGAGGTTAAAGCGGTACTGGGAGTAGTCCCAGTATTTCACATGGGTAGTGACCTCCAGCGCCCAGCCTACAAGGTACTCCCAAGAGGTCATGACCACCACAGCGGTCACATAGAAGAGAAGCAGATTCTCCTTCAAAGGGGTAAAAAACAGGATCATCAGTACCACGCCGCCGCCATAGATGGGGCAGATGGGCCCGTAAAGGAAGCCTCTTGGCACCAGACGGCGCTCCAGAACAGAGCAATAGCAGGTCTCCATCACCCAGCCTAAAAAGGAGTACAGAATAAAGTAGAGGAACAGGTTGGAGATGGGAAAGCCCATAAAGTTCAACGGGACGCCCCCCCTTCGCCGCCGGTAAGCAGCACTCCCAGCAGTCCGTTGTATATCCGGTCTGGATGGGCCAGAAAGCCGTCGGCAATCCGCTGGGCATCCTCCCGGGTGGGAGCTAGCAGGGTGAGGGAGAACAGACTTCCGCCGTCATCGTCCATGGAGAGGCGCACGTCAAAGCCTTGGGGCCGCTCCTCCACCTGAGCCCGGACCTGGGCCTGCCGCTTCAGCGCCTCATTCAAAGGGGCAAGCCGCCGGTCACACCGCTGGCGGATCACAGGGGAGAGGCTGCTCTCTCCCGCGGCGCAGGCCCGGTGCCCCTTGTCCGTAGCGGCGTAAAATTCCCCCTCTTGCTTCAGGTGGCCGCTGCCGGTGAGTTCAGCTACAGCCTCAGCAAACTGAAAATAGTCCACGCCGCTGTCGCACATGGACAGGTCGGTGAGGGTTGCAAAGTCGATGGGGGCCGCCGCCCGGTCCAGGATGTAGAGCACCAGCAGCTTGACATCCAGCTTGTCATGGATAAATCCGGCCATAGGCGCTTCCTCCTTTTGTCAGGTGTTAACCCCCATTATAGCGAATCGGCAAGGAATTGGCAAGTGAGATTTCGACGTTTACAGCCGGGTGACCAGGGCCTGATAGAGCTGAACCATGTAGGCCCAGGTGGACCGGTTCAGCGTGCCGGTGACAGGCAGTCCGGCCAGGCGTTGAACCTCCTGAAGATTTTTATAGGTGTCGCCGTCGTTGCAGCAATTCATCTGACAGGGCTTAAAGTTGCTCATCACCTTGTTGAGCGAGCCGAACATGGCCTGGACGATGCGCAGCACCTCGCACTCCTGTCCCTCCACGGCGGTGTATGTGCCGTTGGGCAGCACATTGAGGGCAGGGGGGAAGCCGTACATCAGCTCCACACGGATATAGGCGTCCCGGATGGCGTTCCAGGTGGTCAGATCCACCACCCCGGTGACGGGCAGGCCGTTCTCCCGCTGGAACACCATGACGGCCTCTAAAGTTCGTTCACCGAAGATGCCGTCCACCGCCAGCCGGGTGAGAACTTGATTGTGAATCGCCAGCTGGTTGAGCATGTACTGGAGGGATCGGATGGGCTGGCCGCCGCGCTCCGGGGCGGGATTGGCGGGTGCGTTGGTATTCATGGCAGTTTCCCTTCCTTTCAGGCGTCTGTGCTTCCATAGCTGAGGTCATAGCCGGGGAACTGGCCCGACAGGACCCTCTGTTCGATCTGTTCCGGGGTGGTGGGCAGTCCGGCCCCCGCCAGAGCGGTGCGGGCGATGCCCAAATACTCGTCATAAATGCCCTGCCAGGTGGCCTGATCCACCACCCCGGTGACGGGCAGGCCCAGACGGCTCTGGACGGTGTTGACGGCTTGGGCGGTCTGGGGCCCGAAGATACCGTCGATGGCCAGTACGGGCACAGCGGAGGAGAACTGGCCGATGATGGAGATGAAGTATTGCAGGGCGGACACCGCCGGACCGGTGCTGCCCTCCCGGAGGGTGACTCCGGGGGCGGGGCCCTGGATCTGGGTAAAGGGCTGGCCCTCGCTGACCAATTCCGACAGCTTCCGAACTGCCCCGTGGAGGGACACCAGCTTATACCAGGTGCCTTGGCCCACAATGCCGTCGGGAGTGAGGTTGAAAATGCGTTGGAACGCCTTCACCGACTCCTCGGTGCGGCTGCCGAAAATACCGTCCGCCGGACTGATCCGGGGAATGGCGGGATAGTTGCGGGAGATGCGGTTGAGCATGGCCTGGAGCACAGTGACATAGCTGCCGGAGGAGCCTTTTTGCAGGGGGTAGCCGGGGTAGGAGTACTGGATATCGCGGATGGGGGCGTTGGACACCAGCTCGATGTCATCGCCATAATAGTAGCGCAGAATGTCCATGGTACCCATTCCCTGGCGGGCCAGCCTCTCGCTGCCCCACTGGGACAGGCCGTCGCAGGTGACGGTGGTTCCGTTGCAAAACTTGGCGGCCAGGGGCTCCACAAAGCCTTTCCGCCGAATATAGGTGGTAAACAGGTCATCCACCAGGTTATCCACATTTTCAAAGGTGCTCCGTCCCTTGATAAATTTCTGGTCGTTCATGGTGGAGCCGGTGATATCGAAGTCGTATCCCCGGCTGGGGTAGTATTCCGTGTACACCCGGTTGAGGGCAAACGAGGTCTGGGCCAGAATGTTGGCCCGAAGGGCGGCCTCCGGCCAGGTGGGATAGATCTCGCTGGAGGCCACATTTTTAATATAGTCGGGGAAGGGCACCGTCACGTTTTCCGCCCACTGGCTGGCTGGGCCGGTGTGGACGGTGATGGTCTGAGGTATGTAGGGCGTGACTGAAATAGGCATAGGGACCTCCTTATTCGCGTGCGGCGCGTCACAGCGGCTGGGGCGTGACCACCACCGGGGCGGCGGTGATGTCGCCTCCGGCGGGCTGGGGGAGAGGAACCAGCGGGACATTCTGCACGGTCTCTATCCCCGGAAACACCTGGAGCTTTTCAAACGTGGCCAGGTAATATTCCGGATGCTCCACCACCAGGGAGTAATCGGAGAAAGGGGCGGCTCCGCCGGGAGACTCGCTGAGAGATTGATCGGGGGCCTCCAGCTGGATGGGCTGAGTGCCTCCGCTCTCATCGGTGGTCTGAATGGAATAGACCTTTCGGCGGCCGTCCTCCTCCTGGCTGGAGATGATGACGGTGGCTCCGGAAACGGGCAGCTGGGCGAGGGAAGTGAAAGCACGGACAACAAGGGAACCGGTTTGAGGCATAGACCACTCCTCCTTACAGAATATGATACAGTCTATTCAATGAATGGAAATTTGTGAATTTGCCGTCAATCAAATTGACAAAGGGGTGTAAATGGGGTAAAATAATTGAAATCTTTAGCAAGGAACGGTCTAATTATGAAGAAAGACAAAATATCCTCCGCAGTGATCCGGCGCCTGCCGCGGTATTACCGGCATCTGGACGAGCTGCTCCGAGCCGGAACAGTGCGGATCTCCTCCAGCTCACTGGCAAAGTCGATGGGGCTCACCGCCTCTCAGATCCGGCAGGACCTGTCCTGCTTCGGCGGGTTTGGCCAGCAGGGATACGGCTATAATGTGGAGCGCCTGCGTTTTGAGGTTGCAGAAATTCTGGGGATGAATCGAAACCATACGGCGGTAATCCTGGGGGCAGGCAATTTGGGCCGGGCCCTGATGGAAAACTTTCCGTTCAAATCCAACGGTTTTCAGCTGGTGGCCGCTTTTGATGTGGACCTGGAACTGGTGGGAACCCAGATCAGCGGCACCCCGGTCTACCACGCGGACAGCCTGGAAGACTACCTTCGGAAAGATCCAGTGAGCGTGTGCGTACTTACTGTCCCGGCTGGAGTTGCGGAATCCACTGCCCGGCGGGTGGCCCAGTGCGGCGTGACGGGCATCTGGAACTTCACAAATGTGGAGCTGCCCCAGCAGGATATGCCTAACGTCCAGATCGAGGATGTCCATTTTGCCGACAGCTTGCTTACCCTGAGCTACATGATCTCTGAGGAAACGATATGAAAAAAAGGTTTTTGGCCGGAGGACTTGCGCTGGTCCTCTTAACAGGCGGCGTGGCGGCGTTTGCGGACAGCCAGTCCAACACGCTGGTCTCGCTCAGCTATTTGAACGGAACATTTTGGAATGATCTGACGGCGATTGTGCGCATGGACGTGGACCGGAACACCACCGCCTTGTATAATGAGTTCGCGGAACAGGCGAGCTCCGGTGGAACTGAAGCCGGCTCAGGGGCCTTTGCCGCTCAGAACGGGGTCAACGGAGATATTGTCTCTGCGTCCGTCGGCTATGGGCTGATCTGGGCCGCTGGAAGCGGAGTGGTGCAGAGCGGAATCTTAGTGGACGCCACTGAGGGCAGGGAAGTGAACCCGGGAGGTATGCTCACCGCAGGCCACCGCTATTTGGCGGGGACAGACGCCGCGCTGGTGGTGACCTCTGATACCGCCCGATGGATGGCGGAAGGGACGTGGTCGGTGACAGCGGGAAACCCTGTACAGCCGCCTGTAGCGCTTCCCTTTACCGATGTGAGCGAGGGGGAATGGTATTACAGCGACGTGGCCTATGTCTATCGCAGCGGGTTGTTTTACGGAACCTCTGAAACCGAGTTCAGCCCCAACGGTAAGATGCAGCGCTGCATGATGACTACCGTACTGCATAGACTGGCTGGAAAGCCGCCGGTGAGCTATTCCGCCATGTTTCGAGATATTCCCGATGGCAAATGGTATACCTCAGGCACCATTTGGGCAGGGCAGACGGGTGTGGTAAACGGGGTTGGAGACGGCCGGTTCAATCCCTCCGCCAATGTGACGCGTCAGGAGATCGCCCTGATTCTCTACCGGTATGCCGCGAAGATGGGGTATGATGTAAGCGCTTCCGCCGACCTGTCCGGGTTCTCAGATTCCGCGTCGGTGGCCTCCTGGAGCAAAGAGGCCATGTCTTGGGCTGTAGGTGCAGGTATTCTGAAGGGGGACAACAGATTACTGCGTCCCGAAGGCGATGCCGCCCGGTCAGAGGTATCCGCGATGCTGCACCGGTTTGACAGCTGGTCCAAGCGGTAGCCTTTCGTTGAACGCAGAAGGGAGAAATTTGTCCAAAGGAGGAGCAAACCTGCCTGTGTATTTTTTCAAAAAAGTGAAAAAAACGCTTGCATTTTATAGAATGATGTGTTATGATAAGTTAGCTCTCAGAAAGAGCGTACGCGGCTGTAGCTCAGCTGGATAGAGTGTTTGGCTACGAACCAAAAGGTCGGGGGTTCGAATCCCTTCAGCCGTACCAGGAAAGAGGCTATTTCAAAAGAAATGGCCTCTTTCCTTTTTTAAGTTTACATGCGATAAGAACAGGACCAGAAGCGGTAAGTCCGTTTGAAATCCTGAGCATATGCCCATAAACTGCGGTCCCGGAAAGACCCTTATCCTTTTTCTATGTAAAAATGCCAATAAACTATTGCAAATTTTCTGCTGATTGGATATACTATATCCGTTCGACAAAAACTGCAAGGAGGTCATCCTGACATGGCTCAAATTACAAAGGATACCATCATTGGTGATATTCTGGACATCGCGCCCGACACCGCCCCCATCTTCCTGTCCATCGGCATGCACTGCCTGGGCTGCCCCTCTTCGAGGGGAGAGACGGTGGAGCAGGCCTGCATGGTCCACGGCGTGGATGTAGACGATCTTCTGGAACAGCTGAACGCTTCTATCGCTTGAGCCGTCCTTTGAAAAGAGCGGAATTTCCGCTCTTTTCATTTATCCTAACGAGAACAGGGGGGAGAACATGGAGTTAACACAGCGGCTGCGTGCAATTGCGGAGCAGGTTCCTCAGAATGCCCGGCTGGCCGATGTGGGTACCGACCACGGATATTTGCCGGTCTGGCTTCTGCTGAATGGCCGGATCGAAAGCGCCGTTGCCGCCGACCTGCGTGAAGGTCCGCTGGAGCGGGGAAAGGAGACCGCCCGTCAATACGGATTGAGCGATAAAATATCTTTTCGACTCTGCAATGGCCTGGCTGGCATTGTGGAACATGAGGTTGACACCATTGTTGTCGCCGGGATGGGCGGGGAAACAATTGCCGCGATTCTGGAAGCCGCACCCTGGACGAGAGAAGGCAAGCTGCTGCTGTTACAGCCGATGACCGGCACATTTCAGCTTCGTTCATGGCTGCAAAGCCATGGATATGCGATTCTCAATGAGGTCCTTGCCCAGGAAGGGAAAAGGCTTTACAGTATATGGATTGTCAAGGGAGGGGCAGCGCCATCGCTGTCCTTGGCCGAGCTCTGGGCCGGTGTGAACCGCAATGATCCGCTGAGGCTGGATTACCTGTCTCTGATGGAGCAAAAGGCGGAAAAGGCTTTGCGGGGACAGAGAGCCGCGCAGGTGTTGGACCAAGCAGCCATTGCCCGGCTGGAGACCGTGACTGCTGGGCTGCAAAAAATGAAAAAGGAGCTGGAGCCTGTGACCACAGTGACAGAAGTGTTTGCTTTTTTACAAGAAAAAGCACCGTTTGAGCTTCAGGAGAGCTTTGACAACGCCGGTTTTTTGCTGGGAAGAGGAGGGGACTCCGTCACCAAGATTCTGGTGGCGCTGGATATCACCGAACAGGTGGTGCAGGAGGCCGTAGAGCAAGGAGTCCAGCTGATCGTAGCCCACCATCCAATCATATTCGGCGGAGTGAAAGCGGTTACAGACGAGACGCCCACCGGGCGCTGCCTTCTTACGCTGGCTGAGAACGGCGTAGCC
>ERZ777011.1859-NODE-1859-length-19522-cov-3.756768_pt1 | contig 19522 bp, 19 predicted proteins | sample MGYA00374964_ERZ777011 | MGnify/ENA primary metagenome ERZ777011 (study PRJEB29310, sample SAMD00008975) | mouse gut metagenome | study: EMG produced TPA metagenomics assembly of the Metagenome analysis of fecal microbiota from mouse which was promoted... | reverse complement strand
CTTTATATTCTAATATGCTTTTTCTTTTATGCTTGTATCATATTGTGTTATATATATGCCTATTCAATTTATTAAGTTAACCTATTCAGCGCCGACTGCGCTTTGTTTATACCGACGGAGAAAGTAGGAAGTTGTCACGTACGCGTAGGTTTTTGTTAGGTATTGTTTGTCTTTACTCTGTATCAATAGATTATATAATTGATATTAAATAAAAAATATGAAAAATCAAATAAATAATTCATAACTAATAACTAAGCTAAACCATAGCGAGAAAATCGGTTGCTTGATACAGCTTAGTTTTTTTATTAATTAAAGTGAAAATTTATTAGCATGTTGCATTATTATTTATAAAGGCGATCAGTGGAAAAATAGTTTTTGTGTTGCTTGTGAATATTGGTTAGAAAATACTTATGACATATAATAATTTTAATTACCTTAGTTATATACTTCGTTTTCAAACAGCACTTTATGAAGAAATATTAGTGTTTTTCTATTAAGTAAGGTATATCTTTCCTTTAAGATGTTATTGTTATTATAATTAATATCAATACCTATTGAACTAATTCAATTTATATGTCGCTATTTTACATGAACCTTGCTAAAAAGCAGGAGAAGACCACGCCGATGAAGGTTGCAAAGAGAGAGACGGGGATAGCGTAGCGGAGCTTTTTGACCTTAGTAGTGGAGAAATAGACTACCGCTATATAGAAGACCGTTTCCGATGCGCCGACGATTATAGACGCGCAACGGGAAACGTAGGAGTCGGGTCCGTATTCGGCGTAGAGACGTTCGAGTATCGCTATCGAGCCGTTACCGCTTAGGGGACGGATAACGATGAGTTCGGTGAGCTCGGGCGGTATGCCGAGAAACGTAAGGACTGGCGACATTAGTCTTGCCGTCGCGTCCGCAAGTCCGCTGACTCTGAAGAGTTCGACTAATATGAGTATCGCGCATATAAACGGGAATATCGAAAATACGAGTTTTAAGCTCTCCTTCGCGCCTACGGTAAAGGAGTCGTATATCTGAACCTTTTTGACAAAGCCGAGTATCAAAACGGCGATAATAAATATCGGAAGAATATATTTCGTCATTTCTTTTTCCTTAACACGAGACACAAAATAACGCCGACGGCGGTAGCGACGCTCGTAGCGATGAGCGAGGGAATAATAATATCGGATGCAGAAACGGAACCCGCCGATGCCCGAAGTCCTATTATAGTTGCGGGAAGCAGCTGGATAGACGTCGCGTTGATTACCATAAACAGTATCGCGTTATCGCTGGCTTTCGTATCGTCGCCGTTCATTCTTTCCATAGCTTTTATGCCTAGCGGCGTCGCGGCTCCGCCCATCCCGAGCAAATTTGCCGAAAAGTTCATGCTGATAAGCTCTTGCGTCTTTTCGTCCTCCTTTCTAAAGAGGAGTTTTGTCATAGGCGAAAACAGTTTGTGAAGAAATTTATTGACGTTAGTCTTCTCCATTATGTCGAGAACTGAAAGCCATATGCAGTATATCGCGGCGAGTTTGAACGCGAGCGAAATGGCGTTTTCAGCGCCGCCTAGCATTGCGGAGTAGGCGTTTTCGGGATCTATAACTGTCATTACGATGAGCGAAATTATTGCCATGACGGCGAATATCAGGTTCATTTGCACCTCTACATAACGAGTTTATTTATCGTCGCTTAAACATATGCTCAAAAAGCGCGTCGAAATGCGTCGAAACTCAATAATACTATATATTAAAATTAAAATCGTTTACTTTTTCACTTAAAGAATGTATAATATGATGTATTGATATTACCGCCTATGCGGCGGAAAAAATAAAGGAGAGTGATAATATGTCACAGCAGAAATACTACATTACAACACCTATCTATTATCCGAGCGGTAAATGGCATTTGGGAACTTGCTATACGACCGTTATATGCGACGCTTTAGCTAGGTTCAAGCGAATGCAGGGCTATGACGTATTTTACCTTACAGGAACGGACGAACACGGTCAGAAGATAGACGACGTCGCAAAGAGCGTCGGCGTACCCGTTAAAGAATATATAGATAAAGTGGTAAAGGAACTTCGGGAACTCTGGGGGCTTCTCGACATTTCTTACGACAAATTCATAAGAACTACGGACGATTATCACGAAAAAGCGGTGCAGAAGATATTCGAAAAGCTCTACGCTCAAGGCGATATATATAAGGACGAATACGAGGGCTACTATTGCAAACCTTGCGAATCGTTTTGGACGAAGTCGCAGCTTGTCGACGGCAAATGCCCCGACTGCGGACGCGAAGTTTCGCTGATGAAAGAGGAGAGCTATTTCTTCCGTCTCAGCAAATATCAGGACAGGCTCATAAAACTCATCGAAGAAAATCCGGAATTTCTTCAGCCGAAGAGCCGTCAAAACGAAATGCTCAATAACTTCCTGCGTCCGGGACTTCAGGATATAAGCGTATCGAGAACGTCTTTCGATTGGGGAGTAAAGGTTCCGTTCGATCCTAAACACGTAGTCTACGTTTGGATAGACGCTCTTACGAACTATATAACGGCGCTCGGATACGGCAGCGACGACACTACGCTGTTTGAAAAGTACTGGCCTGCCGATCTTCATATGATGGGTAAGGAGATAGTACGATTCCACTCGATAATTTGGCCTGCTATACTCATGGCTTTAGATATACCTCTTCCGAAGAAGGTTTACGGACACGGCTGGCTTCTTCTCAGCGGAGACAAGATAAGCAAGTCAAAGGGCAATGCCGTCGATCCCGTAATACTATCCGAAAGATACGGCGTGGACGCGGTCAGATATTACCTTTTGAGAGAGATCCCGTTCGGACAGGACGGTTCGTATTCTAATAGGGCGTTCATATCGAGGATCAACAGCGATCTTGCGAACGATTTCGGCAATCTCGTATCGAGAAGTACCGCGATGTGCAGTCAGTACTTCGGCGGAATAGTTCCCGAAAGAGGAGAGATAGAGGAAGTTGACAAGTCGCTTATCGACGTATGCAACGGCGCTTACGAAAAGGTAGCGAAAGCAATGGATTCCCTGCTCGTTCCCGAGGCTCTCGAAGAGATATGGAAGATAATAATAAGAGCTAATAAATATATAGACGAGACCACGCCGTGGCTCCTTGCAAAGGACGAGAGCAAAAGGGCGAGACTTCAGAGCGTCATATATAATCTTATCGAAGCGATAAGAATGGCAAACGTACTCGTAAGTCCTTTCCTCACTAAGAGCTATGTCGAGGTGTTCAAAAAGATAGGCGTTACAGACGAATACCTTGAGGGATTCGGTTCGCTTGAGTTCGGCGCAATGAGATCGGGCGCAAAGGTTGAGAAAGGCGAAGCGCTCTTTAAGAGAATAGACATAGAAAAGGATGTCAAGGAGCTCGAGGCTATCGCGGAGAAAGCCGAAGCGGAAAAGAACAAAAAAGCCGAAAAGAAAGAGGATGAAAAAGCGGAAAATACCGTGACGTTCGAGGAGATCACGATAGACGACTTTGCGAAGATAAATCTTCGAGTCGGAAAGGTCGCGAGTGCGGAGAAGGTCGAAAAGGCTGACAAATTATTAAAACTCGGCGTTGATCTCGGCGAGGGAAGGATAAGGACTGTCGTGAGCGGTATCGCGAAGTGGTATGCTCCCGACGAAATGGTAGGAAAGGAGATAATCCTCGTTGCCAATCTCAAGCCGTGCAAACTTCGCGGCATAATGTCGGAAGGAATGATACTTTGCGCGAGCGACGAGGACGGAAATCTTGCTATAGTTAGTCCGTCGAAACCTATGAAGGCAGGCAGCGAGGTCAGATAAGGTCATGAGAATTATTGATTCGCATACGCACGTCAACGACGAGAGGCTCATAGGCGAAAGGGATCAAATTATCAGAAATCTCGAGAGTCAAGGTATAGAGAGCATTATCGAAATGGGTTGCGACATCGACACGTCCAAAGCCGCGTATGAGCTTAGCGTTAAATACGCTAACGTATATTCGGCGGTGGGAATACATCCTCATTCCGCTAAAGAGAGGAAGTTATCCGATTACGATTATATGCGTTCGATAGCGTCGTCGGACAAGGTGGTAGCGATAGGCGAGGTCGGACTCGACTATTATTACGATCTAAGCGACAGAGAGGAGCAAAAGACGGTTTTTAAGGAGCAGATAGAGCTTGCCGACGAACTTAGACTTCCGCTCGTACTCCATATCAGGGACGCGTATAAGGATCTTGAGGATATTCTCAAGGATATGAAAGGTCATATCAACAGCGGACTTTTGCTACACTGCTATAGCGGCAGTAGCGAATTCGTCAAAGTGATGGCGAAATACGACGCGTATTTTGCGCTCGGCGGAGCGGTGACGTTCAAGAACGCGAAAAAAGAGGACGTGATCAAGACTATTCCGATAGACAGGCTTCTCATCGAGACGGATTGTCCGTATTTGGCGCCTACGCCTATGCGCGGAAGCGTAAACAAGCCGGAATACGTTATCTATACGCTAAAAAAAATCGCGGAGACGCTGAATATGGACTGCGAGAAGCTCGGCGATATAACGTATGAAAACACGCATAGACTGTTTTCAAAAATAAAACGAACTACGGAGGGCTCTTACGGTGAAAAAAGATACGCTGACGTATGAAATAGATAATAATCTATATATCAATCTTACCAACAGGTGTTCGAACAACTGTGAATTTTGCGTGAGAAATCATCTTGACAGTTACGACGGTTACGACCTATGGCTTGAAAGAGAGCCTACGGCAGACGAGATAATTTCCGAGCTGAAAACTAGGGATATTGAAAAGTATAACGAGATAGTTTTTTGCGGTTACGGCGAACCGACGTACAGATACGACGTTATTAAAGACGTTGCCGATTACGTTCACGCTTTCGGCGCGAAGACGAGGGTCAATACCAACGGACAGGGCAATAGGATAAACGGCAAAGATATTACCGCCGATATATACAAATATCTTGACAAAATAAACGTGTCGCTCAACGCGTCGAACGCAAAGAAGTACGATGCCGACTGCCATTCGGAGTACGGCGAAGAGGCGTTCTTCGATATGCTCGACTTCGCCAAGAAGTGCAAAGAGTCGGGAGCAAACGTTATCTTCAGCGTAGTGGACTGCATAGGCGAGGATGAAATAAAATCATGTAAACATCTTGCGGATTCTTACGGTATTCCGCTTCGCGTAAGAGAGATGATATGAGCGATATAAAAGATATTCTAAAAGAGAGCGGATTCAGGTTCAACAAACAGTTCGGTCAGAATTTCATTACCGACGTCAATCTTCTGGGCGCGATGGTGTCCGACGCGGGTATAACGGGCGAAGATACCGTTATCGAGATAGGTCCGGGCGCGGGAACGCTTACGCGCAGTATCGCGAATGTCGCAAAAAAGGTCGTCTCATTCGAAATCGACAGAAACCTCGAGCCTATACTGAAAAGAACTCTTTCGGATCACGGCAACGCAGAAGTTATATTCAAAGATTTTCAAAAGGTGAGCGACGCGGAATTGCGTTCGATACTGGACGGCGGCGAATATAAAGTCGTAGCGAACCTGCCTTACTATATCACGACGCCGCTGGTAATGCGATTTTTGGAGGGCGAATATAAGCCGTCGAGCGTTACCGTCATGGTTCAAAAGGAAGTGGCCGAGCGGTTCATAGCAACGGAGAAGAGCGATAATTACGGCGTGATAAGTCTCGCCATAGCCCTCGAGGGCGACGCGAAGCTCACCCGTATAGTATCGAGGAATCTTTTTTATCCCGTTCCGAACGTCGACTCCGCGATAGTGAATATCGAGATAAGAGATAAGGGGATAGAGGATAAAGAGGATATAAAGAAACTCGTGAAAGCCGCGTTTTCGATGAGAAGAAAGACGCTTGTCAACAATTTGACTCATACGCTCGGCTTGACTCGAGAAGACGTTGAAAGCGCCCTTTTAGCTATAGGGAAAGACGTTAGAGAGCGAGGGGAGACGCTGTCGCTTTACGAATACGTCGCGCTCAAAGACGCGCTGTCGTCTAAGATCTGTAGGAATAAATAAAATTCTCCAATCATCGGGAAAAGGGAGAAATACGAAAAACTTACGTAATAAACTGCATGCAGGATCGGTTAGTTTTCGCCTTTTAATAATATCATAGATAGATATATTTAATATTTTATATTATCAAGATTACCGAACGTTAAGAGCGCGCGGTAATTTTTCTTTTTTATGAATAAACGCCGCTTAAGGTGTCAATAATGATTTACGCCGAAGAACCGGTCGGCATTATTAAAAACGATCGATGATCAAGGAGATATATATGAAAAAGTTAGCGATTTCTTTAGCGGTTCTCATTGTCGCTATAGCGATAGCGGCTGTTGCGAGCGCGGGCATAACAAGTGAAACGGAATGTCTTAGAATACATATCAGAGCAAACAGCAATGACGAGATAGATCAAAGCGTCAAATATGAGATAAAGGGCGAGATAGTAAAGTATCTCACTCCGATAATAAGCGAGGCTAAGAGCAAAGACCAAGCTATGAGCATAGTGTCTCGGGAGATACCTAATATAGAGGCTGTGGCAAAGAACACGCTCAAAAAGAAAGGATTTACATATACGGCTAAATGCAAGATCGCAAGCGAAGAATTCCCGTCGAGAACATACGGCAATATGACGCTTGAAAAGGGCGTATACGACGCTCTTATAGTTGAGCTCGGAAAAGCCGAAGGCGATAATTGGTGGTGCGTGGTATTCCCTCCGCTGTGCTTTGTGAGCGGCGAGAACTCGGGCGAAAAGGATTTTAAGTACGTATCGAAGATAGAGGAGATAATAAACGGGATATTGGGCAGATAGTCTACATACACAAAAGAAAGAAATCTTTACCAGGAGGTGTAAAAATATGCGAAAGTGGTCGCAGGCAATATGCGGATTATTGATAATATGTACTATATGTACTGCAATATTCACGTTTGCGGATTTTGGCGGCGACGAAACCGTCGAGAGCGTAGCGCTCAAAAAAGGCTCGCAGGGCAGCGACGTTAAGAAAGTTCAGGAAAAGCTGAAGTCGTACGGATATTATACCGGCAAGATTGACGGCATCTACGGCAGCGGAACGGTGAGCGCGGTGAAAAAATTCCAAAAGGATTGGGGACTTACGGTAGACGGTATAGTCGGTAAGAACACGTCAAAGGCGCTCGGCATCACGCTATCTACGGGCGGCAGCAGTAACAGCAGTTACTCTTCGTCGGATACCTATCTTCTTGCAAAGTGCATCTATGCGGAGGCAAGAGGGGAGCCCTATACCGGAATGGTGGCGGTCGGAGCGGTAGTTCTCAACAGAGTAAAATCTCCCGATTTCCCCAACAGCGTAGCGGGCGTCATATACCAGCCGTGGGCATTTACGGCGGTGAACGACGGACAGATCAATCTTGAACCCGACGATACGGCGAAGAGAGCGGCAAAAGACGCTATGAGCGGTTGGGATCCGACGAACGGTTGCGTGTATTACTATAATCCCGCAAAGACGACTAATAAATGGATATGGTCAAGACCGGTAAAACTCGTTATCGGCAGACACAGATTCGCAGTGTGAGGTAACGTATGGAAGATAACAGAACTATGAACGCGATAAAAAAGCGAAAGATAGTAATGGGAGTTATGATAACGCTCATCGTGTTGATGCTCGTTGCGGTGATAACGTTATCTGTATTGCTGGGCATGTCAAAGTCGAACGAGAAAGAATTCCGCATAGGCGTAGAGAACGTATACAGGCACGCCTATTACGCTCTTCTTGAAAACTACGTTGATATAGAGACGGGACTCAACAAGGTAAAACTCCTTCATAGCGCGGGGCTTAGCGAAGAGGTGCTCGACAAAATAGCGGATAACGCCGAACTCGCAGCGTTGTCGCTCAATACTCTCAACACGAACGAAAACAATCTCGAACCTATATACCGCTTTACGAATCAGGTGGGAGACTATTCGAAGTATCTTGTGAGAAAACTTGAAAAGGGCGGCGCTATCAGCGAAGAAGAGATGTCCACTATAGACAAAATGCACGGCATTGCAATGAAGCTCGGCAAAGCGCTCGCAAGCGTGAACGACGAGATCCATTATAACGGATACAGCTTTATAGACAATCTCGGCAAAGATAACGACTCCTTTTCCATCGCTCTCAAAGAGCTGGATAACGGCAGTATCGAATATCCTTCGCTCATATACGACGGACCGTTCAGCGACTCTCTCGAGACCAGGGTTCCAAAGGGACTTAAAGGCGATGAGATAACCAAAGAGCAGGGTATCAACAAGATAAAGGAATTCTTCAGGGACGCTACGGACGTTAAATTCGTCAGCGAGAGCAGTAATCATTTCGTAACTTATCTTTACGACGTGACTTACAGAGACGGAGCGACGGGAAGTATTCAGCTCACAAAGGTCGGCGGACAGATAGTGATGACAAATACCTTTGCAGAGTGTCTCGACATAAAGGTCGACGAAGAGAGCGCCGAGCGTATCGCCGCTACTTTCTTGATAGAACACGGCTATATAAATATGGCTGTCGTATGGTCGTCTCTCAACGATTCGACGTACTATTTCAACTATGCTCCTAAGGTGAACGGCGTTATATATTATTCCGACGTTATAAAGGTGAAGGTGTGCGCGGGAACGGGACGAGTGATAGGAATGGAAGCTCTCAACTATATCTATAATCATACGGAACGCAACGTCGATATTTCGAAAGTTATGAGCGAAGAAAAAGCCATAGAGAACGTTCCCAAATCGTTCGATATAAGTAAGATGGAGCTTGCGCTTATTCCTAAGGGCAACGACAACGAAGTCTTGACGTATGAAATAATAGGAACTATCGGCGAAGATACTTTTTATCTATATATAAATGCCGAAACGGGCGAAGATGAAAAGGTTCTTATGCAGATAAACAGCAACGGCGGAAAACTCTTACTGTAGAGACAGCAGTCGGACGCTTGCGGTTATCGAGCGTAAAATAACTAAAAACTATAAAAAGAGAAAACGGCGAAACTATACGTTTCGTCGTTTTTTATTGTGAAGACTTAAGTCTTAACTGAATTTATCTTGCTCTGTTAAAGTCCCGAATACGTGACTGAAATATCCATTTTGCAGTATGCGATAATGAAGGTTATCATATGCAAAGAACGTTTAACCCTTTACTCTGACTATATCTATATCAGCAAGCGGGAAATATCCGTTATTCAGATATTTGACGGTTATCGTATATTCGCTTTGAGGAAGTTCGCGAATAGCTTCCATAGCTACTGCGTCGGCTCTGACCGAAGAAAAATGAAAACTTCCCGCTTTTTCATTTCTCACGCTCGCGGCGACTTCATTTGCGTTTTTACCGATATATATGTCTATAGGAGAGAGTTCGATGTCTTTTGATACGATGATATAATTTTTCTTTTTGTATTCGTATCGCATGGCTTCGAGTAGCAGAAGTGTAGTATTATACATATTTGAACGCGCATATATGATACTTTTACTCGAAGAATATAGACTCGCGATAAGAATGGAGTCGTATAGATACTTGCCGTCGACCGATAGCATAACGCTTTCGAGATTGACCTCGGAGGGCGATACCGTTATTTTTTCTTCGCTCGCCGATATCTTGATACCGTACTTTTTTAGCGACTCTACGTAATCGTTTAGGTACGTTCTTTCTCCGACGTTGACTATAGATACGCTGTTTTCGCAGTTGGCGGCTATCGGCGCGAGCAAAAACAGCAGATCGTCGTAACCTCTTATATCTATTTCGTTATGCTTGGGCGAAAGACGTTTTCCTTTGCCGTATACGGTCAACACGTCGCCGTCTATTTTGACTGTAACGCCCAGTCTTCGTACCGCTTCTATAGCGGCGTATGCGGCGCTATCCGACACGTCGGCATTCCTTATACGGCTCACGCCGTTCGCGATGGATGATATTATTACGGATTTTACTAAAAGTTCTCTGTCACATTTTATCATACCGTTAGTTTTTGTAATATGGGCGGCTTTATTCCAAAGCCGCTTAAGTATCTGAGTATCTTGTTGATATGAGTCGTGGCGTTTCGGGCGCATGATTTAGAGTAATAAAATATAGACGCTATTCTGCAAAAGTAATAATGCCGTTTGCGGAGAACAATAAGGCTAAAATATGTTTTTATATGATATTTAAGGAGTAATGATCGGAGGGAGGATACGCCTATAACGTCATTTCAAAATCGGAAATAATTATTCGAAAAATATTGTCGCAAACTATATATAAGAAAGTTTCTTTATAAATATATACAAAATTCAAAAATATGATATAAAGCGTTGACAAATGACGAAATACGCGATAATATATTAACGAACTACAGACAAAATTTGCAAAAACTGTCGGGGAGGCATATGAAACTCGGAGATAAGTTAGCCAGATTAAGAAAAATAGCGAAACTGTCGCAAGAAGAGTTAGCCGATAAGTTGGGCGTTGCAAGGCAGACCGTTTCGAAGTGGGAGCTCGAGGATACTCCGCCGAGAGTTGACAGCTTATTGGTAGTCTGTCAGTATTTCGATATATCGGTAAGCGATCTCATTGATCCCGACATAGACGTATTTGATAAAGAGTATTTGGAGAAACGCAAAAAATTCCAAGAAGAGCTCAATATCCGAATGGAAGCGGAGCAGAGGAAACTCGGTTTGGAGCCGAACGGCGGGGATATTAGTTCGAGAGACGGCGAGGGAGAAGCAAAAGTATGCGAAGGCGCTAGTGACGGCGTGGAAGGTCAAGAGGACACTGTAGCGCTTGCCGAAACCGAGTCTGATGAGACCAATGTATATATGCGCGAGTTCAGGGCGAGACTTGCGAGAGAGCGGAGCATTAAGAAGATAATACTTATCCTTTGCGCGATGTTATCGTTCGTTATTTCGGTAGCGCTCTTTGCATGGGTTCGTTACGAAGAAGATATGTTTGCTCAAAGTCACGAGTATTTTAAGGGAACGGCGGACGTGTTCGTATATATTAATTGGGGCGACATTTTGTACACGGTTTCTCTTGTTTTCGCGATGACTTTCGTTATAGTGGTTACGGTACTGATAATATCTTATATTATTGAAAAGAGGAAGATCAAAAAGTGTTTATCAAAATTTGAAAAATGAAGCCTATGCGTTGCATTCGGCTTCTTTTATCTATATAAAAGGGTTTGTCAACAATAGAACTCGTTATTTGGGATAAAAGGACGGATGCAAGAAGGCGGTTTTCGATTTAACTTATGAATTTATTGAATATAGCTAATAGAAATTAAAAAAATGTTGTTCACACAATAAAAAACTTTAGTCTTTATATGGAAACGTTTAATAAATTCTTGACTTAACTTAAATATTATAATAGAATATAAATAGTCATTAAAGCTGTAACGCAATAATTTGCGTTTATGCGTATTGCCGAGTTAAAAATTATATGTTACTATGCGAGGAAGTTATGGTAAAATCAACGGTAGGAGAAAAGATATCCAAGCTCAGAGCATCGAGAGGTATGACGCTCGAGGAGATAGCAGAGCTAGTAGGAGTAGTCAGACAGACCGTAGTCAAATGGGAATCGAATAAAATGCCGCCTAAGATAGAAAGTTTGCGGATATTGAGCAAATTTTTTGACGTGTCGGTAGACGATATTATAGATGAGGATATAGATATATTCTCGGAGCAATATAAGATAAGACGTCGCATTGAGGAAGAGATAAGATCAGGAGTGGTTTCCGGCGGAAGTTACGCGCGCAGTTCCAACGAAGATCTCAAAAAAAAAATAACGCCGTGTAATGATGATAAAAGTTACGGTCTAACGATGAGCAAAGAACTGATTGCCGATCAGGAAAGAAGGTCTAAATGGGATAAGCAGAAAAAGAGGGAACTCATCGCGATATTCTTTGTACCTATTATCGTTATTCTTTGCGTTGCAATAAAAAATATATATTACGATCTGTTGCCTGTTATTCATAAAGCTGAGTTTACTTGGAGCGTAACGTTTATCGATATTGACAAGCATACGATCCTTTATTTTTTGAGCTTTCATTTTGCATTGATGTGCGTGGTTTTAAGTGCCGTATTTTTTATTTTTTGTGTCATAGATAGACCGAAATTAAACGATTAATTATAATACAATATATTTATCAAGGGATCAATAGAGAAGGAGTAAGGTGGATATTTCTTCTTTTTTTATAAATTTTATTAACGGGAGTGTTAAATAATGAATCATTTGAAAAAAGTAACGAATTATATGTGGGTAATTTTGATGGTTGCGATCATGATCGCGTTTTGTTTTTGTTTTAGCGCGCAGTTGTCTGCAGAGGAAAATATTATGCCCGACAACGAAAACGATATTTCGGCGGCAAGAAGTATTTCCGGAAATGTTAATTGTTCGCTTGGCGGCGGAGAAGGTATGGTATGGGTAGATGTACGGAGAAGTTTTTCTTTGTTTTCTTCCCCTATACAGATATACGTGTATCTGTATTCATCCGAAGTATATTGTGAGAATGTCGAAGATATGAATCTCCGAGAATGGAAATACGAAGGGGAATTTAGAAGTAATGACAGCATTAAGTTAGAACTTAGGACGTACGGACAACAACTATATTGGAGAACTGTTATAAAAATATGCAAAAAAAGCAATGCTTGGGAAAAAATATTTGATACTACTTTGCTACGTAACGGCGAGGGAAACGTCATAAATTGAGTAAACGTCTTTTTTTTTCAGTCGATCGGATATAAAAAACTTTTTCGTCAAAAATTGACAAAAAAGTTAAGATAACGCGGACAATATAATGCTATTCCACTTTTAATATTAAAAATTCCACTTTTAATATCAGAAATTCCACCAAAAAGTGCTAGAAATTTTTGTTAAAAAATAGTATTATTAACCCATAGAAACAACGAAGACCGAGCGACCGATATAATGTATGGTATAGCTTAATGAATCTGAAAACAATCTTAAATATATCTGTCGTTTCGGGTTTCTATGGAGCAACGTACCATACAAACAAAAATCTTCGGGGGAGTTAGCTGACGTCAAAATGAAACTGTGACTCCTGACATAGGCTAACTTTCCTGAAGTAATTTTTGATAGGTGACAAACTAAGAAAAAAGCGAATCCAAAATTTATATCCCAAATTTACGACGTCATGCGGACTTGCTTTTGGAAAAGTTTAACAATATAGCAATTGGACGTAGTCATACGGCTATTTCCGAAACAGGTAGTTAAGGTTTTAATTATTTGGAGCGAATAAGTATATTTTTATGCAAAGAGAAACGTTCCCGCATCTGCGGGAACGTTTCTCTTTATAGCGTTGCAGCCTGGCGTTTTGAGCGAAAGATAATCGCCGAATATTATGGCGAATCGTGTCGTATAATAAAATATTTCGGATATTCGTTGCGAAAGAGACCGCGTATATGGTACAATATAACGTAACGAATATCGCGTTATATCCAGATATTCGCTACGATATGAGATTGAAATGCGACGCGATAGCAAAAAGTATAATATATGTAGCGGTATTTATGATTTTACATAATACCGACGGCGAAAAGATCGTACTTATATATAGAGGTAGTGAGAATGGGAAATCCGATGTTCGACAAAGAATGGTTTAGGCTCGATAATGCGGCGAAGATATATCCTGCGGCTAAAAGCTCGGGGTGGAACGCAGTATTTCGTATGTCTGCCGTTATGAAGGAGAAGGTCGACGGCGAAAAATTGCAACTGGCATTGAACGACGTTATAGAGCGATTCCCGTCGTTCGACGTTACGCTGAGAAAGGGAGTATTTTGGTACTATCACGAGTACGTTACTAGAAAACCGCTGGTAAAAGACGAGCGGAATTACCCTTGTTCAATGTTCAAGATAGACGGCGAGAGCCACCTTTTCAGAGTGTTGTATTACAAGAACAGGATATCTCTCGAGGTCTTTCACTCGATAACGGACGGCACGGGCGCGCTGCTGTTTTTGAAGTCGCTTATCGCAAGGTATCTCGAGCTGAGAGGCATCAACGTCGAGGATACCGAGGGCATTATGCACTATAAGGATATTCCGACGGAAGGAGAGGTCGAGGACGCGTTCGGGAGGAATCTCGATCCGTCGTTCGGAACGCTTCCGAGGAACGAACCGTCGGCGTATCAGATCAAGGGACCTAGAGAGGCGAAGGGAACTCTCAACGTTATTCAGGCGGAGATGGATTCGCTCGAGCTTAGGACTGCGGCGAAAAAATACGGAGCAACCGTCAATACTTATCTTGCTTCCGTACTCGAATACGTGCTCGTCAAGAGACAGCTCTTTGAGGGCAGTCAGGTCAAGAGGAAGCCGATAAAGGTTCAGATTCCGATCAATCTCAGGAAATTCTTTCCGTCGATAACCGTAAGGAACTTCGCGGGGTATATCAACACGTGCATCACGCCCGACGACAAGAGTTTCGACGAGGTGATAAAAGAGACGCAGAAACAGCTCGGCGAGAATATCAACGAGGAATATTGCCGCAAGTTCATAAATTCCAACGTTTCGGTCGAGAAGAATATATTCGTACGTCTGGCGCCGAGAGCGTTGAAGACGCTGATCATGCGAAGGTCATATTACAGTTTCGGGGAAAAGCTGTCGTCGTGTCTTTTGTCGAACGTAGGCAACGTCGACGCTCCTGAAGAGTTCAAGGAACACGTTGACAGACTGGAGTTCGTACTCGGACCGCAGAAATATATCAACAATGCGATGACGTGCATATCGTTTAACGGCAGGACCGTCGTTACGTTCAGCAGAACGCTCAAGGACGCGACTTTGGAAAGGGAATTCTTCAGGATACTGAAAAGCCACGGCGTCGATATGACTATCATCAGTAACAGAGGCGAGTGAATATGAGATACTGCGAAAAGTGTAAGGTAAACGTAGAGAGCAATCTGAAGAACTGTCCGCTGTGCGGAGCGTATCTAAAGAGCGACGACGGAGCAAAGCCGAATAATATCCACGCGTACCCCAATATCAGGGATATGCGGCGTTCGAGAAGGATACTGCTCAAGCTCATGATATACGTCACGATAATAGCGTCTTTTGCGTGCGTTGCGGTCGATCTCGGCGTCAACAAAAGATTCGTTTGGTCGCATCATCTTCTATTTGCGTTCGCGTGTTTTTGGGCTTCGATAGCGAGGACTCTGTTCTTTTCGTTGCCTGTAAGAAGGCAGCTCTTTTGGGATACTGCGGTCGCAATAGCCGTGGTGTTCTACGCGGAGTATTTTTCGGGAAGTACGAGCGGCTGGGGCTTTTCGCTGGCTCTTCCGATAGTCTTTATGTCGTCGATAGCCGCGTTCGTTATCGCGATGTGTATAGACTTCAGACGGTGGAGAATGTACGCTATGACGGTAACTCCTATAGCCGTTATTGATTTCTTGATGATGTTCCTCTATCTCATTATCGTTAAGGATATCAACTGGGCGTGGTATGTCGCGTCGGGTCTGGGCTTTGTGCTCATCGCCAGCTTCGTCATATTCGGAAAGGGCGATTATTTTGACGAACTAAAGAGACGGTTGCATTTTTGACGCCGCTATTGCATAGTTTTATATAAAGTCGGGAGATGACGGCGCGATATTTTTGCGGTGAAAGAAAATATACTTTTTATTCGAAAAATATTTACATTGTATGCCGACTGTGATATAATAGCGTTTGATAAGGAAACTTGTCGATTTTTAAGTTAAAAAGGAGAGTACCAATATGGCTTATAAGATTAGTGATGCTTGTATAAGTTGCGGAACTTGCGCGGACGGCTGTCCCGTAGGCGCGATTTCCGAGGGCGATACTCAGTACTGTATCGACGCTGACGCTTGCGTTAGCTGCGGCGCTTGTGCTGATAACTGTCCTGTCGGAGCTATCTCCGAAGAGTGATCGGCGTAGCTGTCAAGAGCCCGCTTTCGAAAGGAAGGCGGGCTTTTTTCTTTGTCTTCACGCGACGCGCCGTATTCGATGCGGCGGAAGCCGTCGCGTTTTTGTGGTTTTTGCGGGTCGGTTCGAGTCGGCGAAATTCGCCGTATGACAAAATAACTGTATTAAGTTTTCGAAAATACTTGTTTTATTCCTATTGTTATGATATTATATATTCGTTTAGAATTTAACGAAATTCTTTATTTATCAACGATTATTTAATTGGAGGATTTAATATGCCACTAGTTACTAGCAAAGTGATGTTTGACGACGCTTACGAGAACGGTTACGCTATCGGCGCGTTCAACGTCAACAATATGGAAATTATTCAGGGTATCGTAGACGCCGCTAAGGAAGAGAAAGCTCCGCTTATTCTTCAGGTTTCGGCAGGCGCGAGAAAGTACGCTAACGCTACCTATCTCAGAAAGATGGTAGACGCCGCTGTTATCGACAGCAATCTCCCGATCTGTCTTCACCTAGATCACGGCGATACGTTCGAGCTCTGTAAGGATTGTATCGACGGCGGATTCACTTCCGTTATGATAGACGGTTCGCACCACTCGTTCAAGGACAATATCGCTCTTACCAAGAAGGTAGTAGAGTATGCTCACGACCACGGCGTTACCGTAGAGGGTGAGCTCGGCAGACTCGCAGGTATAGAGGACGCCGTCAACGTCAGCGCAGAGGACGCTAGCTACACGAGACCCGAAGAGGTACAGGAGTTCGTAGAGAGCACGGGCGTTGACAGCTTGGCTATCGCTATCGGCACTTCGCACGGCGCTTATAAGTTCAAGCCCGGTCAGAAGCCGCAGCTCAGATTCGATATTCTTGCAGAGGTAGAGAAGAGACTTCCGAACTTCCCGATAGTCCTTCACGGCGCTTCGTCGGTACCGCAGGAATTCGTTAAGGTCATCAACGAGCACGGCGGAAAGATGCCTGACGCTATCGGTATCCCCGAAGAGATGCTCAGAGAAGCTGCAAGAATGGCTGTATGTAAGATAAATATCGACTCCGACTTGAGACTTGCATGCACCGCGGCTATACGTAAGCATTTTGACGAGCATCCCGATCACTTCGATCCGAGACAGTATCTCGGCGACGCGAGAGCTAACATCAAGGGTATCGTCAAGCATAAGCTCACCGAGGTTCTCGGCTGCGCAGGCAAGGCAGACGCTATCATAGCTCGTTACAATAAGTAATAGCTTTTTCAAAAGCGGTTATTGTTATTGATAGGATAGCTGAATAAAAGTAGTCATTATTTATAGAATATGATATTTGTGATATAGATTGATAGATATCATTATTCTTATGATTTGATTAAAAATGATAACTTAATGCCCGATGTTATGTCGGGCATTATTTTTTATTTTGACTGGCTGAAAAGAGTTTGGGAAAGATAGTTGATTTTGATAGTAAACAGCTCAATATGATGTTAATTATGCGTATTATATGATTAAAATGCGTTGTTGGCGAGATTTTTTCTCGTGGATTCTTGATTTTTAGCATAAAATATAATATAATAGTAACAATCTATATGAGGTGAAATATGCTTATACAGTTTTCGGTGACGAATTTTCAATGTATCAAAGAAAGGGTAACGCTCGATATGCGTTCTATCCGCCTAACGGAATATCAAGATACGCTCATAGATGATCGTTTATTGCCTATAGCGGCTATTTACGGTCCGAACGGCGGAGGAAAGAGTACGATACTAAAGGCTCTTTCCGTTTTGAGGTCGCTAATAGGAAGGCATTTCATAGCGATGGGAGATAATATAATTAGGCTCGAGTCGATCATTCCGTTCAAATTCGATACAGAGTGTTTGAATAGACCCACCGAATTTGAGATTTTTATAGAGAACAAAGGTATTGAATATAAATATTATATTGCAATATTGAATAATCAGATCGTAGACGAATCGTTATATTTTAGGAAAGTCGGTAGCGAAGCTATTAAAGAAGCATTCACTAGGCATAATAACGATATTACTTTGGGAGCCGCTCTCAAAGGCGAGGTGAAAGTCGTTAATAATATTTCCGACAGTATGCCGCTTCTTGCGATGATAGGTTTGCTGTATAAGGTTCAACTGATCGAGAACCTAAAAGAGTGGTTTTTGTCAACAATGATCGTGGATTACAATTTGCCGTTTCAAGATGAGATTTTGCTCGAAGGCATTTATCAGTTAGAGTTGAACGTAAACGAGAGAACTCTGCGTATTAAAGATAGAGTACTTGATCTCTTGAGAGGTATGGATATTAACATAACTTCATTTAGGACCGAAAAGATTCAGGTGACGCCCACTCGCCCTAAGATAAAGATTAGCACTGTACACAGTGTAGACGGCATATCTTACGAACTGGATTTGCAGGAAGAGTCGAATGGAACGAGGAAAATTTTTGCGTTGTTACCTATATTCGTTATGGCTTTAGAGAGGGGAAATAACGTTATCATAGATGAGTTGGACGCAAAAATACATCCGAAGTTGCTGAAATTTATAATCGAATTATTCACGAGAAAGGATATCAATACTAACGGCGCGCAACTGGTATTTACTTCGCACGATTTAACTACTATGACAAAAGAGGTATTTAGGCGCGACGAGATTTGGTTTATGGCGATGTGCAAGCAGGAATATTCACAGCTCTATTCTCTTACGGATATTCGCGCGGAAAACGGCGAACTCGTGCGTAAAGACGCCGCGTATAATAAGCAATATATCGAAGGCAGATATGGCGCGGATCCGTATTTGAACGCGATAAAGCTGTGGGAGGTATAATATGTCGAAAGGTATGGCATGGTATGGTGAACGGCGTTCGGCTAATATTCCTATAGGTACGAATAATTTGATAATTTGTTGCGGCGCCGAGACGGAAAAGAATTATTTTGAAGGTGTTGCCAATTTCTTAACGGAGCAGGAGCAGAACAGGCTATTAAGATTTTTTATCGAGGTAGACGCTGTCGATCCTATGAATATGGCAAAGCGAGTGCGGCTCATAACCGACAGTATAGAGAAAAATAAGGGTTGTAAGATTCATAACGTTTGGGTTCTTTTCGACAAAGATGATTTTCCCGATGAAAACTTTAATAATGCTATCAATAAAATACATAGCTTATCAACTAAAAGCGTGACGTTTTATGCTTTATGGTCTAATGAATGTTTTGAACTATGGCTGTTATTGAATTTTATCAATATGCATTCGGCTATAAGCCGTGAGGAATATATCGTTAAACTGGAAAAATATTTGCAAGAAAAGTATAGAAAGAACGATAAGAATATATTCGGCAAGATCATGTTGAAGAACGGAAGTATCGAGAAGGCGATTTCGTATGCAAAGTCGTTGATCGATATAGAGAACAAAACTCCTTCTAATAATAATCCTGCGACAAATGTTTATAGATTTTTTGAGCATTATTCAAAGTATTTGCGGATATGGACTTAAATTTAATTTTTACTGCTGAATTTTTTTATGATATAAAATTGGTTTGATTGCCCGATGTTATGTCGGGCATTATTCTCATAGCGTCAAGATAGCTTCTATAATATTGATTAATAAATATAGAAAAATTTTTATATTAATTATATACTGTACTCAAAATGCAACGT
>ERZ777011.1857-NODE-1857-length-19548-cov-2.947622_pt1 | contig 19548 bp, 20 predicted proteins | sample MGYA00374964_ERZ777011 | MGnify/ENA primary metagenome ERZ777011 (study PRJEB29310, sample SAMD00008975) | mouse gut metagenome | study: EMG produced TPA metagenomics assembly of the Metagenome analysis of fecal microbiota from mouse which was promoted... | reverse complement strand
CGCGACAATGCCGATCTTCTCCTTAGGCATATTTGACATGATTTTATATCTCCTTTCATTATTAATGCGTTGCTTTTCAACGCATAATGGTATCCTCGCAGAGGGTTTCATTGTTAGTGCGCTGTTTTTCAGCGCATAATGGTATCCTCGCAGAGATACCTATTCATTGATATTTAAGTTTTTACCGATAAGTCCGATATGCTCGCCGCCCGTAAAGCCGCCTTCGGCGTGTCCGATGAGCCATTTGTTGACGGCTGTTATAAGACTGTCCTCTCCGCCCTTGTGATCTGATTTAAGCGGGAAATTCGTTCCTCTCGGAAGAACTACCGCGACTTTGAAGCCCTCGCCTTTAACTCCGCAGGGAGCGTAATGAAGCGTTGTAGCGTATATTTCCACCGCAGTTCCCTTAGGAACAAGAAACGCCTCCATAAGAGAGGTATCGTATGTGTGCTCAGCGGTTATATCCTCCTGCTTTCCGAGTATCAGCAACGCGTCTGTAGCAGCGACGTTGATCTCGCTGTCCCTGTGATATTCAACCGCGTTGAGCAGCTCATTATGTCCGTTGCAGTATCCTATCTGCACAGGCATCTCCCCGTACGCGATACGGCTCAGTTCTTCCATGACCGGAAGCTCTTCAAGCTCTTTCACCGACGGCTGATATTCAACGCCGTCAGGCAGCGGCGTTTCCTGCATCTTTGCCACAAGCCCGCCGAAATCTACGCCCTCGACCACTTTGCCGTATCTGCGAAAAGCGGCGTCGGTAACCTGTAAAATATTCATGCTTTTTCCTCCATAATATTATAATTGACAGCGCGCGCCGAAAATATCTTACTTTATAATGTCGTAAATCGGTTTGCACGCCGGATATATTTCTTTAAACTGCTTATATCTCTCCTCATACTTAGCGGCAAGCTCAGGCTCGGGTTCGACAGTATCGATAACTTTAACAAACTTATCGGCGATCTCCTCAACGCTCGCATATTCGCCGTTGGCAACCGCCGCGAGCATCGCGCCTCCCATGGAAGGCCCCTGTTCGCTCTCGATTATATCCACCTTTATGTTGAGCACATTGGCGATTATCCTTTTCCAGAGAGGACTTTTAGCTCCTCCACCGCAGATCTTCGTTCTGTCGATCTTTATTCCGAGAGACTTTGCGACCTCAAAGGAATCCCTCAGCGCAAACGCGACTCCTTCAAGCACCGCCTGAGTCATGTCCGCCCTTGTGGTGTCCATCGTCATGCCGATGAACGTACCTCTCGCTTTGGGGTTATTATGCGGCGAGCGCTCTCCCATGAGATAAGGAAGAAAATAAACATGGTTCTCTCCGAGTCTTTCTATATTCTTCTGCTCTGCGGCATAATCGTCCGTTCCGATGATGTCGTCCATCCACCATTTATTGCATGAGGCGGCCGAAAGCATACATCCCATAAGATGATACCGCCCGTTGGCGTGGCAGAAGGAATGAAGCGCATTGTTGCCGTCAACCCCGAAATTATCCGACGATATGAACACGGTGCCGCTTGTCCCCAGCGAAATATTACACCTGCCGTCGCCGACGGTTCCCGTTCCGACAGCGGCGGCGGCATTGTCTCCCGCTCCCGCGGCGACTATGCACGTTTCGGGTATTCCAAGCTCCGCGGCAATATGCGGAAGAACGGTCCCGACCTTCTCATAACTCTCGTAAACCTTTGCAAGCTGGTCCTCTCTGATTCCGCATATATCGCACATCTGTTTTTAACGTCAAAAATAAGCATTCCCGACGCGTCCGACACATCCGTGCAGAAAACGCCGCTGAGCCTGTACGCGATATAATCCTTGGGAAGCATTATTTTTTTAATTCTTGCGAAATTCTCCGGCTCCTTATTCTTTACCCAAAGAATCTTCGGAGCGGTGAAGCCCGTAAACGAAATATTCGCGGTATGCTCCGAAAGCTTATCCTTTCCTATTATATTGTTAAGGTAATCGCACTCCTCTGTCGTTCTTCCGTCATTCCAGAGTATAGCAGGTCTTATTACTTCATCCTTATCGTCCAGAATTACCAGACCGTGCATCTGCCCTCCGAAGCTTATTCCCGCCACCTGATTTTTGTCAGCTTGGGCGATAAGCTCCTTTATGCCCTCTATCGTATTGTCATACCAGTCCTCCGGATCCTGCTCCGACCATCCCGGATGAGGAAAATACAGGGGGTATTCCCTGGACACGATATTTACTATCCTGCCCCCCGAATCCATCAGCAGCAGCTTTACCGCCGACGTCCCCAAATCAACGCCGATATATAACATATCTGACCTCCTTACGCTCAGTGTACCCGATATTTAAGCACACATATTCATAATCATGATATTATAAAACAGGCGGAAGTTCAACGTCATTATCCCGTAAAAATTTTACATAAATACTGGAAAAATTTCACTCTGCGTATGCCGCCGTAAAAAAGAGCATATCACCTCAAATAATATGTTAAAGTGATATGCCCCCACTGTTGATTCTTATTTAAGGATGAATTTATCCATAAATTCGCCTAAAGGACAAGGTCTCCCGTAATAATATCCCTGAATGTAATCCGGATTTATGCTGCTTATCCTGTCAAGCTCTTCTTTTGTCTCTATACCCTCTATGCAGAACTTGGAACCTATGCTGTGGGTCATGTCCGCCATATGGCGCAGCAGATTATACTCGTAATCATTTCTCAGCGCCTTTATGGTAAACGACCTGTCGATCTTGATTATTGACGGGTTGAGATTATAAAGGTAATGGAAATTGGAATATCCCGTTCCAAAATCATCGAGAGCAAGCGGAATCTTATAAGACATAAGTCCTTCGCAAAACGACGTGAAATTGTTATTCGTCTCAAGAAGACCGCTTTCGGTAAGCTCCACGATTATGCTTCCCGGCTCAAGATCCGCCGTTTCCACAAATGAAAGTATCTCGTCAAGCGCGTTGCTCTTAAGCACCTGTATGTACGAAAGGTTAAAGGATATCTTAAAATCAGGAATGCTCTTTTGTATTTCCCTGCAAGCGTCCGCCGCCTTTCCAAGCACCCATCTCCCGACCGGAATAATAAGAGCGCTCTCCTCAAGCAAAGGTATAAATTCAACAGGAGATACCGCACCCGTTTCATCGGACCTGAATCGGAGCAAAGTCTCGGCATGAGTCACCTCTCCGCTCTTCAGGTCGATTATCGGCTGAAAATGCGCCTCAAAGCCCTCGAAATTATTATTTACGGAGCGCCTCATGGTCCTTATAAGATTTTTCTTGCCCCGGAATACATTATAATCAGCCTCAGAATACACATAGCATTTATTGCGCCCGCCGTTTTTCGCCTCGTTAAGCGCAAACTCCGAAAGCTTCATAAGCTCGCTGTCGGATATGTTGTCCGCGCCTGAGAAACATTTGATGCCCGCGGAAACCGTATAAAATACTTCATACTGGTTGTCCTTAATAAAGCTGCCTATCCGCGCGCATATCCTGTCGTACATATTTCTGGCATCCTCTTCGTTCCTTCCGCCAAAATCCATAACGATAAACTCGTCCGCCACTATTTTATAAAGCTTTTGATCTGTAAGCAGCACTTCCTTTATGCACTCCGCCGTCTTGCGGAGTATCATATCCCCGTAATCCAGCCCTTTGTTCTCGTTGATCTCCTTAAAATTATCTATTCCTATCCGAAGGATAAATCCGTCGGTGCCGTCAAGCCCTCCGTTCTTTATCTCATCCCGTAAGCTTGATTCCCCGAGCAGTCCGCTTACATTGTCCGCCTTCTGCTTATTGCCTATCTCGTTTATGCAGCCCACAAGATAAAGCGGTCTGCCCTCCTCGCTCCGTACCACGCGTCCCCGGCAATTTATCCATATATTCTCACCGTTCCGGCTCAGCCAACGGTACTGAAGATTATGGAAATCAAAATCCGGATCGCCGAACATCCTGTCCACATCGCGCTGCAGACACTCCCAGTCGCCCGCGTATACGCAATTCTTAAGGTTATCACTGACGTCGTGGAACTGACTTGACGGAATAAAAAACCTCTCGTATGCAGCCTGAGAAATACAGTACAGATCGTCGTCAAAATCCCATATGTAGAGATAATCGTACATACACGGTCCCAGGATATCCATCATATTCTTAAAATGTTCAAAAAGCCCCTCCCGCTTATTATGATCAATAATCATATAAAACACCCTCTATCTGCCGTCTTTTACCCGCGCTGCAAAAGCCCTGCTCCGCGCGCTATATACTCAAAACCAACCTAACCCCACTATAACATAAATTTAATAAAAAAGCTATATTCAAAGTCATAATTTTCCGCCCCATCCTGCTTTTTTCGCCCTCTTGAAGCCGCTTTTGTCCCTTGAAGTTACAAGCCTGTCCTCAAATCCGTTTTCCGTACATAATCTGAGCGAAATTCTTCCTTTTTCAATATAAGGATGACGCATGATTCTTACGTCTGCAGGTCCGCAAGGACTCCTTGACGCGGCTATATATGTAAATTTCTCGTCCTCGTACGGCGCGTCTCCGTCCTTAAGCAGTTTATGCAGTCTGCTCCTTGCTACCCTGCACGAAAAATGACACCAGTCGGTTTCGGAAGCCGGACACTCGCCCGTATGAGGGCAGGGCGCGGCTATATAAGCGCCAAGCGAAAGCAGCTTAGTCCTTATTCTTCTTATCAATTTGTAACCCGCGGGCGTGCCGGGTTCGACTATGAGAAGCATTTTACGAGCGGCCGCCCACATTTTATCCACCGCATTTTCCACAGATTCAGGAGAAATCTCATTCAGCATATAAGAGGACACGACCATATCCGCCGTACCCTCAACATCTTCAGCGGTTATATCAAAACGCCTCCACTCTGCTTTCGCCGGACTTCCTCCGTAAGCCTCAAGAAGCTCGCTTCCGACATTTCTCATCGCCGCTTCACGTTCAAGACATACAACTCGTCCCGGGGAAACAAGCATGTCCGCCGCCAAAGCCGCGGCTCCGGTTCCCGCGCCGAGATCCATAAGGCTTTCAAAGATATCGTCTGTACATTCCAAAGCATAACCAAGGGCGGAGCCCACCGCAGCGAAAGTCGCCGGCATGCGTACCGCGGCATACACAGCCGCTTCCGCGTCCGTCAGTACCCTTTTGCCTCCCTTATCGTTCCTGTACTTTTCGCTCAGACGCGCCGCCGTATTTTTTAAGCCGGAAACCGGCATTAGCTGCGTCAGCTCATCAATTTTCATCCTTACTGTCTGCGGAAATTCCATTTTGTCCTCTTAAAAATAAATCAATCCTTCAAAAGTTCGGAAAGCTCGTCGCCGGAAATAGCACCCACTGATTTCTGCGCAACCTCTCCGTCCTTGAAAACTATAAGCGTAGGTACGCCCATTATCCCGTAGCGGGAAGCAAGAGCGCCGTCCTTATCAACGTCAACCTTGCAAAACTTAATATCCTTGTATTTCTCCGACGCGGCCTCAAGTACGGGAGCCATCATCTTACAAGGTCCGCACCATGTCGCGAAAAAGTCCACCACCGTCTTTCCCGACGCGATCTCCGCGTCAAAATCAGCCGTATTCAATTCTTTAACTGCCATCTTTGATCCTCCTTAATTTACCGCGCATTTCCACGCGTTACCAAACGTATCCCGGAAGGGATTTTTCATTATGTCTACTTTATATTTTAAAGCTTTCCGCATTTTTGTCAATCGCATTCGGGCAAAACATATTTTTTCTTATATTCTTCGTACCTGAGCTTGAATTCCTCATCGTCTGATTTCATTTTGCCAAGATACCCGTGAGCCTCGAATCCACCCTTGCCCGTCTGCAAAACGCAGACCGCGATATTCGAACAATGGTCGGCGATCCTCTCATAGTTTGTCGTAACGTCCGAAAGCACGAAACCCAGCTCAATAGTGCATTCTCCGTTTTTCAGCCGATCCACATGCCTCAGTTTAAGCTCGTCGTTGAGCATATCGATAACCTCTTCAAGCGGCTCCACCAAAGCCGCCTCCCGCTTGTCGTCGTTTACAAAAGCCTGCACAGCAATCGCCAGTATCTCCTTTACCGCCCCGGTGAACACCGCAAGCTCCGCCGCGGCGCGCGCCGAAAATCTTAATCCTTTATCATGCATCTCCTGCGCCGCCTCCTTCAGATTCAGAGAATGGTCGGATATTCTTTCCAGATCCCCTATGCAGTTGAGAAGCTTTGACACCGTTTTTGAATCCTGACCGCTCAGCCCTTTGGCGTTAAGCTTCACAAGGTATGAGCCGAGTTCGTCCTCGTACCTGTCCGCAAGCTTCTCTTTTTTTACCACGATTCCGGCTTTTTCCTTGTCGTACTCCGTCAGCAGCCTTATACCCTCGTACGCCGCCACGCAGACCTCGCGCGCCATATTTTCGGCGGTTCTTATACACTGCTCCAGAGCAAAAGAAGGCTTCTCCAAAAATCTGGGGTCAAGAAGCTTGAACTCCGCGTAAACGCCGGCGGGATTTTTTTCTTCACGGACTGTAAGACAGGCAAGTTTCTCAAGCAGTCCGGCAAACGGGAGCAGCAGCGCGGTCGCGAATACGTTGAACAGCGTATGGATTATCGCTATTCCAAGTTCTCCCGCCGCCTCGTCAAGAAACGCGAAATGAGCAAACGAGTTTACACCGTAAAAAACCGCCATAAAAACCGCCGTTCCTATTATATTAAAATACAGATGCACGAACGCCGCCCGTTTGGCGTTTTTAGACGCGCCCACCGAGGAGATAAGCGCCGTCACGCAGGTTCCTATGTTCTGTCCGAGAATAAGAGGCAGCACCCCCGAATACGCCAGCGCTCCCGTGCTGCAAAGAGCCTGCAATATCCCGACGGACGCGGACGAACTCTGCAAAAGCGCCGCCAGAAAAGCACCCGCGAGCATTCCTGCCACCGGATTGGAAAATACGGTAAAAAGCTTCGCGAATTCCGGACTGTTTTTTAACGGAGCGACCGCCCCGCTCATCATCTCCATTCCCTCCATAAGCACCGCAAAGCTCACCATTATCGAGCCTATATCCTTTTTCCCGTCCCTTTTTGAAAAAAGAATAAGGATTATTCCTATGGCAGCCACGATTGGAGCAAAGGACGACGGCTTGAGCATTTTTATCCAGAAGCTGCCGCTGTCGATGCCCGAAAGACTGAATATCCACGCTGTCAGCGTCGTTCCGATATTTGCCCCGAAAATAACCCCTACCGCCTGTTTAAGCTTCATTATCCCCGAATTCACGAATCCCACGACCATAACTGTAGTCGCCGACGAGGACTGTATGACCGCCGTGACTCCCGCGCCGAGAGCAACAGCCCTTATCCTGCCTGACGTCAGGCGTTCAAGCGTGCGCTCCATCCTTCCTCCGGTCAGCTTCGCAAGCCCGTCGCCCATGTAATTCATTCCGAAAAGGAAAAAAGCCAGTCCCCCGAAAAGGGACAGCACGTTAAAAAAATCCATTTTTTACCTCCCTGCAAATTACTTCCGCTATTAGAATACCCGTTTTGCGAAATCAATTAAATGTTTTTATGAATTGTATTCCTTAACGGACCTTCTTATCCATTCTATCCAGCCGTCAAAGCCCTCGCCCGTCTTTGCCGAGACGAAAATAACCTCCGCCTTCGGATTGAGATCCAGTATGCGTTCTTTGACCCTGTCCTTGTCAAAATCGTCAAATACGCAAAGCGTATCGCATTTGTTCACCAGCACCACGTCGCATATCGTGAACATAAGCGGATACTTGAGCGGCTTGTCGTCGCCCTCCGGAACCGAAAGTATCATCGCGTTTTTTGTACTGCCCGTATCGAACTCCGCGGGGCATACAAGATTTCCGACATTCTCCAGCACAAAATCAAGTTCCTTTGTTCCAAGCTCTTTTATTCCCTGTCTTGTCATATCGGCGTCGAGATGACACATTCCACCGGTATGAATCTGAATAGCCCTGACTCCCGTTTTGGCTATCGCCGCCGCATCGACCTCCGAGTCTATATCCGCCTCCATAACTCCTATTTTCATTTCTCCTTTAAGCGCCTCAATAGTTCTCTTGAGAGTAGTCGTCTTCCCGGCTCCCGGCGACGACATAAGATTAAGCAAAAATGTTTTCTGCTCCCTGAGCTCCTGCCTGAGCCTGTCCGCGTCCGCGTTATTGTCCTCAAAAATGCTCCGCTTTACTTCTATAACCTTGTATTCTTTCATAGCTTTCCTCCGATTCTATAGTATTATTTTGAATGAAAACAAGGCTTTTGTCAACAATTTTCCCAAATGGCAAAGAAAATCTTAAATTACGTATTTACAAATTCTATATAATATAGTATTATGGCATTATCAAACGTTGCATGTGAATAAGAGGTATAATATGAGACGAGGAAAAATGAGTGTACAAAATGTACCGTGGGAATTGCTTTTACTATCCTTACTTTCTAAAGAGGATATGTACGGCTCACAAATGTCAAAGGAAATAAAATCCATCAGTGAAGGTAAGCTTTCTATTCTTATGGGTTCCATGTATCCCATCCTGTACAGGCTCTCTGATAACGGGTGTGTGGAATTTTATGAAAAAGCCATAGGGCGCAGACTTACCGTAGTGTATTATCACATAACGGATAAGGGACGAGACAGACTCAATGATCTGATGAATGAATTCCGTGAGCAAGTTTCCATAGTCGGAAAATTTATTGACATATAAGCATAATTTTCTGACATATCATCCTAGATTTTCACAGTGCCGATTGTATGCAAGTATAATAAACAGTGCAAGAGAGCGTTTCCTGCACCTTTTTGGATTTGTATGGATTTTGACAGACTTAAACAGAATATTATTGATGTCGTAAAAGAAGAGCAGCTTAAGCTGGGGTACCGCCCGGAGAAAGTAAGGCTGTACTATCCGCTCTCTTCGCTGAATCATTTTTTCGCACGGGAATGCGATGCGGAACAGGCTTTGACGCTGCTGAAGGACTTTTGCGCCGCCGTCAAAGAAGAGCTAGGCGAAATTGCTGTAAGCAGTCAGAGTGAGCGCTTCTGTTTTGTTATACCCGAAAAAGGAGCGGAATATGTTCACGAACATACTCTTGAAAACGAATTTATAAAAGAACTGATAGACGCGGTGCGCGTCCACGGATGCGGCATAGATGAGGTAATTGCCATTTTCAGGGCGCATTCGGACCGTATTCATGTTGAAAAGCTTAACGACGGAGAGTTCGACTGGCTCATATATTTTGAGGATGGTCTCCCCGACAGCTATTTCTATTGTTTCACCTCGGACGAATTTCACACAACGTATCACCGTTTTCTTCCGGAGGATTACGCTGATTTCGGTTTCTGATGGTTCAGATACGCTATCGCGCCCTCAAGCCCGTTCGTGCGTCGGAGAAGCTTTTTAAGCAGCGGACCAAGCACAGCTACGGCCGCTATTTTGGCAATATCAAACGGAATAAAAGGAAAGACGCACGCTCCTAAGGTATATTTCAGACTCGTTTCCATAGAGTACATAAACCACAGGCTTCCGAAAAAGTACGCGGCGATTCCGCCGAGAACCATCCCTATTATATACACCCATATCCTGCCTTTCCCTATGTACAGCGCCGCTCCGCATATTGCAGAAAGAAAAATATACCCTATCAGGTATCCTCCCGTCGGTCCGGCGAGTTTCCCTATTCCGCTGCCAAAATTTGAAAATACCGGCAGCCCTATAAGTCCGATAAGCAGATAAAGGGCGCAGCATATAGTTCCCTTTACTCCCCCTAAAAGATAAACTGTAAGATAGAGCGCAGCAAATGAAAGCGAAATCGGCACCTGCCCCGGAAGCTGTATCGAAAAAGGTGAAATAACGCATATAAACGCCGTCATAAGCGCGACGATCGCCATATTAAGTATCTTGTTTCCGTATCCCGTATTATTTCTTCTCTTATCCGTATCCATATAAAACTCCCGTCCTTTTTTGCGGAACGCTTCATTCTGTTCCGTTTTGACAAGTATAATATATGGCGCATTGATTGTCAACTTATTTTTAATTAAGGTTGACAATCATAGCGAATACAGCTTAAATGCAATGTCCCGTTATCTCATGTACCGTAAGCGTCCTCCCCAAAACGGTAAATTTTATGTTGAATCCGGCAAACGTGAGTCCATATACCCGCTCCCCGTCATTATGGTACGACGGGCGCGGGTCGTTTGACAGTATTCCGATAAGCGCCGCCCTGTGCTCCGGCGGTATTTTATCCATCAGTTCATGGCTCACCGAAACTTCAAGCGCATAATCGATATACGGAGCGGCGAAACCGCCGGACGCCTCCGGACGTGAATCCGTGTACGGCAAATACGGCTTTATATCATATATAGGCGTTTTATCCGCCATGTCGGTGCCTGACACCTCAAGCTCCGGTCCGTCCTTTCCCATGCGTACAGCCTCAAGTTTCACGCACGACAGCCCTATCGGGTTAGGTCTGAAGGGCGAGCGCGTGGCAAAAACGCCCATACGGACATCTCCGCCCAATCTCGGAGGTCTTACCGTAGGAGACCATTTATCTGTGGCATTCTGTGAGAATCCCCATATGAGCCATATATGAGAAAAGCCTTCTATCCCGCGAAGCGCGTCCGGACTTCGGTACTCCGGCTCAAAGATTATCCGGCCCCTAAGCTCCGGAACAAGACCGCTCTGACGCGGGATTCCGAATTTATCAGGCTGAGCCGTATGGATCGACGCGATTTTTTTCATTGCTTTTCCCTTCTTTTTAGTAAAAATCTAGAATATCGAGCCGAACGCGGTCACTGACTCCGCGAGGTCCGCCCTATAATCATCTTCCTCTGGATCAAAGCTGTTCACAGTCACACAGGCGCTTAAAGAGTTTCCGGTAGCGTGGATATATCTTGAATTTCCAAGATACATTGCTACATGTCCCTTCCAGTATATAAGGTCGCCGGGCTCTGCCGCTTCTCTTGAGATCTCATGCACCGGATAACCCTGGCGCATTTCGGCGTCACGGTATATAAGTACCCCGTTCTCCATATAGCACAGGAAAACAAACCCTGAGCAGTCAAGCCCCTTGGGACTTTTTCCTCCCCAGCGGTACTGCGTTCCCATATAGCTGTTCGCGCACTCCACAAGGCGGCGGCGGAATCTGTCCCTGTCGGTTATATTTTTAAGGCTCTTCTGCCATAAAAGATTGCCGCGCAGAAAATATTCGTCGTCGTCTTTTCTTGGCGACAGATACACACTGTGTATATAGCCCTCAGTTCCGTCCGCGCAGCGCACCTTCGACCAGCCGTCTGCGCGCTCTTTTTTTGTTTCTTCAAGCCGTTCCACAAAAGAATCCCGGTAAAGAGTGGCGGCGGCTGATGCCCTGATATCCGGACAGCAAAGAATATCTGCGAAATCACTGTTGATCCTGCAAAGACGTTTTCTTTCCTCCCACATAAGCTCACCGCGGCTGCTTTTGGCAAGAAGCCGCACGCACGCGGCGCGCACATATCCTTTGTATCCGTAATGCGTGGTAATACGAAGCCAGTCGCTTCTTTGCTCTGCTGATGGCTTCGCGATTTTTACGAGCCAGCCCGACACAAGTTCGTCGGAAAGCTCTCCGGAATTTATCCCGCAGTCCGGTAAAACAGCGCCGTATAGCGGACATTTGCATGAAGTAATAATTCCATAATTTTCCAGAACGGTCCTCTCCTTTTCGGCTGCTTCACAGCCCCTTTTACATTTAAAGGATATTCCCGTTGACCGCTCAAATATGCAGGATGCTTTACGTCGGCTCTTTTTAGACAAGTTAAAAGGGCATATTTCAATTTCTCTGAAATATGCCCTCCCCTGTTTTCGTCACAAACCGGATCCCCGTCAAATACGATCATAAACCGTAGTTGAAAAGATTTCCTGATGTGTAGTTGTTGGAATATGAGCCAAAACCGGTATAAGTATTGGATCTCGAAGCCTCGTTCTGAGCGGCGTACTCGATCATTGAAGCGCTTGCGCCCACCTGATATCCATATCCGCCCGACGTATTGAACAAGGATTTGACCTTGCCCATATCAGCCTTCTTGAACGCCTCGCTGTCTATGGAGAGCTTTTTGTCTTCTCCTATCGTGATTCCGATATTGCCGAGAAGCTTGGAATTGGCAGCCGTAAGGTTGACCAGTGATGAAGCCTTCCTTGAAATTGAGGTCGATTTTGAGCCGCTTGCCGAATCAACAACACTATTGTAGTTCTTTACAAAAGAACTTACAGCATCATAGATCTTGTCAGTGTCATACTTGCCGTCGGTCTGCTTGAACACAGAAGAGCTTCCTCTCTGGGTGAGAGCGTTTGCTGACTTTTTAAGACTCTCAGTGCTCTTCTTGATGTCCGCTATCTTCTCGGAAGAAGTCTTGGACGTAGATGTCGATTTGTTTGCGGAGGACGATTCCGATTTAGACGGTGAATCAAGATTCTTCTTGTAATCGCCGCGCTTGTAGTCGTACTCTGTAGGAGACACCTTGCGTGCAAAACCACCGCCGCCAACGGAGCTGTTGGAATAATATTTCTGCGCAAGTTTAAAATAACTGCCCGAGCGGATACTTGCGTATTCAGAAAGATTTCCGTAAATGCTTGATGACAGAGAACCCATATTCATGCCTGAAAACAATGTTGAAATTCCTGACATAACATCACTCCTTCAGGTTACTTTCCCGGCGTCGCCGCCGGTGATGTAATGGCATAGTAATTCCTATTACATCTTACAGTTAAATTATACCATTTATTTCCCTTTTGTAAAGACCCATTTGCGCCTGTTTTATTTCCTCCGGCGCTTTCTGCCCTGCCCCGCCGGAATATTTTATTTACTTTTTTATAATAAAAGTGTATAATTAATTATAATATTTTCACATTCGACTACACAAGGAGTACGGTATGATTCAATGTCCGAATTGCGGAGGTAATCTTAAATTTGACATTCCCTCCCAGATGCTCAAATGCGAAAACTGCCTCACAGAGGCGGACCCATACAGCATAAATAAAGAAAAGGACGCCGAGGAAAGCAAACAGTTCGACGCGACCGTTTTCACCTGTCCTCAGTGCGGCGGCGAAATACTCAGCACGGAAACCTCCGCCGCTGAATTCTGCAGTTTCTGCGGAGCGTCCACGATACTTACGAGCCGCGTCTGCCGCAAAAGACGTCCCGGCTACATAATCCCATTCCAGAAAACAAAAGAGGACTGCAAGACGGCGTATTCAAAGCTGCTGAGGAAATCTCTTTTTGCCCCGAAAGCCCTCAAAGACGAAAGGCGCATCGACAGCTTCCGCGGAATATATATCCCCTACTGGGCGTACTATATCTCCAACAACGGAAACATCACGCTTAACGGAGAAAAAAGCTTCCGCAGGGGAAACTACATATACACGGATCACTACAAGCTCGGCGGTTATATTCAGGCATATTACAAGGGAATGGCATACGACGCGTCCTCCTCCTTTGACGACAGGCTCAGCGAAAGCATAGCTCCTTACGACGTGCGCGGCATGAAGGAATTCACGCCCTCTATACTTAGCGGCTTCTACGCGGACATTTCCGACGTAAACTGCAATATTTACATAGAGGACGCCGAAGATTTCGCCAACGAATCCACTCTTAGCGTTATCGAACATCATCCGGTTTTCGACTCGATAAATATAAAAGCACCCATAAGCCTTCAAGCTTTAAACGCGGCGTTAGGTACGGAATGCAAGGAGATCGACTCCGCTATGTTTCCCGTCTGGTTCATGTCATACCGCAACAAAGACCGCGTCGCGTACGCCGTCGTGAACGGGCAGACCGGAAAAGCGACCGCCGACATTCCTGTGTCCGTCGGCAAATATTTTTTCGGTTCGCTCATCATCGCGCTGCCCATTTTCCTGCTTCTCAACCTGCTTTTTACTGTTGTACCGTCAACAACGCTAGGCGTTGCGTGTATTCTGGCGCTAATCGCGGAAATCATCTCCGTAACGGAGCTTTCTCAGATCAAGCGCAGAGAAGCCCGTCTGCACGATAAAGGCTATCTGTACAAAAACAACAATTTATCCGAAGCATCCAGATCCAAAAAAGCCGCCAAAAAAAGAAAAGCAAGCGCAAACACACTCGCCTATATCATAACCGCAATAATTATCGTCGCCTGCTTTTTCTTCACCAGAACAATGGGACTTTTAACCTCGTTCTTGATGCCCGTATGCTTTGTAGTTTCCCTGATTTTTATGATAAAGGGCTTTTTAACAAATAAAAGGATCGACGCCAAAACGGGATTTCCGACGCAGCTTATAGTATTTATCGCTATTGCCGCCGCCTGTGTCGTAAGGATGATAAATCCTGTTTCCGACATAATTTATTACTCGGCCGTTATACTCGTTATGTTTTCAGTCATTTGGACAAATGTCGGAATAATAAAGAAGCACAATATACTTACGACCAGACGGCTTCCACAGTTTGACAGGAAGGGAGGCGATGACCGTGCGTAAATTATTATCATGCGCAGCGCTTTTGATCGCTTTGTGCGCGTTATTTTATGCTCCCGAAAAAGTTATGGCTTACACGGCCTACTCTTCTGACGGATACGACGTGGTAATAGAAGACGACGCCGATCTGCTCTCGGACAGCGAGGAAGAAGCTTTGATCGAAGCAATGATTCCCATAACGCAGTACGGCAATGTAGCATTCATATCGACCGATTACCACAGCTACGGCACGGTAGAGAAATTCGCTCAGGCACGTCTGCACGAGCTGTTCAAAAGAGAAAGCGCTACGGTCTTTGTCATAGACATGCACAAGCGCAAGGTCTGCGTGTTCAGCGACGGTTACATTTACAAGATCATAACCTCGGCGTACGCAAACACGATAACCGACAATATTTACAGATACGCTACCGACAAGGAGTATTACCGCTGCGCCGAAAAAGCTTACGAACAGATCTATACTCTTTTAGACGGCGGCAGGATCGCCCAGCCCATGAAATACATAAGCAACGCGCTTATAGCTCTTACGCTTGGTCTTCTGATCAATTTTATTGTTGTAAAAGTCAAAAGCCGGAAAGCCGCCTCTAACAAAGACGAGATTCTGAATAAGATCTTTTCGGACTGCATAATAAACGATCCTTGGAAAAACCTGACCCACCAGACCAAAGTCTACGATCCTCCAAGCTCAAGCGGCGGCAGCAGCGGCGGTGGCGGTGGCGGCGGAGGAGGTGGCGGTGGCGGCGGTGGCAGCCACAGCTTCTAAAAAACCATGACCGTTTCAGCGTAATAATAAACAATATACAAAGAAGGAGAAAATGTGATGGCAAATGCGGGGCTTGTACAAACAAACGATAACTGCGTCGGATGCAATAAATGCATAGGCGTATGCAGCTGTATGGGAGCTATGACAGCCGTCAGAAATGAGAATAACCAGAATATTATCGAAGTTGACGGCGACAGATGCATCTCTTGCGGAGCGTGTTTCGATGCCTGCGAGCACAATGCCCGTGAATTTATTGACGACACGGAAAGATTTTTCAAAGACCTTAAAAGCGGTGAAAAAATATCGATCCTTATCGCTCCCGCCTTTCTCGCCAATTACCCCAAGGAATACGAAAGCGTTCTTGGCGGTCTTAAAAAGCTCGGAGTAAAGCACATGATAAGCGTATCCTTCGGCGCGGACATAACGACGTGGGGATATATAAATTACATTCAGAAATACGGGTTCACCGGCGGAATATCACAGCCCTGTCCGGCGGTCGTAAGCTATATCGAGCGATATATTCCGGAACTTCTTCCCAAGCTTATTCCGGTGCAAAGCCCCATGATGTGCGCGGCTATATATGCCAGAAAGACCATGAACATCACGGATAAACTCGCTTTCATAAGCCCCTGCATAGCCAAGAAAAACGAAATTGAGTCCAAGAGGGGCAAAGGGCTTATTTCCTATAATGTCACCTTTGACCATCTTATGAAATATGTCCGTGAAAACGGAATCTCCGGCCCTTCCTGCAAAGACGAGATCGAGTACGGTCTCGGTTCGGTCTATCCGATGCCCGGCGGTCTGAAAGAAAACGTATACTGGTTTCTCGGCGAGGACGCTTATGTGCGTCAGTGCGAGGGCGAAAGCCATATGTACCACTATCTTTACGCCAACAAGGAACGCCTTGCGAAGGGAAACACTCCCTATCTTTTCGTGGACGCGCTCAACTGCGCCCAGGGCTGCCTTTACGGAACCGGAACAGAACCCTCCAAAAACGCCACGGACGACGTTCTCATGGAAATGATGCGCATCAAAAAAGCAAGCAAAAACAGCGCCTTCCGCAATACATGGTCCCGTAAGCTGACACCAGCCCAAAGGCTTAAACAGCTCAACAAACAGTTTTCGCACCTTAACCTTAACGACTATATCTGCGGCTACACCGATATGTCCAAGGAATGCGCATACGAAATTCCCAATCAGGCCGAACTTGAAAAAATCTACTCCGACATGGGCAAAAAAACCTCCGCTTCACGCAAGATCAACTGCTCATGCTGCGGATACGAAAGCTGCGAGGAGATGGCGACGGCTATACATAACGGCTTCAATCACAAAGAAAACTGCATACATTACATGACGGATCTTGTGGAGATAGAGAAAAACACGGCTCTCCGTCTCGCCGACGAGGTCGAGCGCGAGAAACAGACGATCGCTTCACAGCAGCAGAATATTCTTGAAACCATTGAAAACATAAACGAACGCTTTGAAGCGGTATATCTTGCCGTGGACGAAATGGCAAAGGGCAACGAACAGAGCGCAAACGAATGCACCGATATTTCGCAGAATATGTTAGTCGTATCTGAATTCTGCAGCGAGCTTAATGACTCAACCCGCAGTATAAATCAGCTTATAGGTGAGCTTACAGCCAACAACAAGGAAGTAATGACGGTCGCAAGCCAGACCAATCTTCTTGCGCTGAACGCCTCCATAGAAGCCGCCAGAGCCGGAGATGCCGGAAGAGGCTTCGCCGTGGTTGCCGATGAAATAAACCAGCTCGCCTCCACATCGCACGCCACCGCAAACAAGAGCAACGAATCACAGGCAAAAATAATGGAGGCGATCCAAAAGATTCAGAGCGACGCCGCAAATCTGTCAAGTATAATAACCGGCATCAACGAAAAAACAATGAATCTCGCCGCTGTCTCCGAAGAAATAGCCGCTTCCAACGAAACGATACTCAACGCGGCGGAGGGTGTGAAGGAAAGTCTCAAAGGACTCACTACATAAAAAGGTCAGTTAAACCGTGCCGCTTCAAGCGGCGCGCAGTTAAAGGGCAAGCCAGACCGTCCCGGTCTGTCCTGCCCTTTTTATCCCATCCGCTTCAGGATAGGATAAAACTCATTTTCTGCCGCCTAACTCCAGTAGCTTCAGATAATGGGGAATATCCTCCTTTACCGGGCGCATTTTAAACGGCGCTCCGCAGCATCCGCAATGCCATTTTTCCTCGTTTTCAAACTCATATTTTACTCCGTATTTACAGCTTCCGTCTGCGCGGTTTTTACATCCGGCGTCGCCGCATCGAAAAATTTCCTTTATTCTTTCGGGACACTCATTCAAATACTCCATGCACTTATCAGCATTTCTGATTCTAATTTCCAGATACAATTCTCCTTTATCGGAATCGAGCGCGTAGTCGTATACCGCCGACTTTTTGTAAAAATACCGGAGCATAGGTCCTTCATTTGAATCTCCCTTCCCCATTAGGTATCCGTTTTCCGTAAGAATTTTATCCAGGGCATATATCACTTCCCTGTCCTCTTCGTCATGCATCTTATCGGCAACATAGCCGCAGCCCTCAGCCACGCTGCATGTACTCAGATCTTCAGCTAATATCTTGTAATTCCATCCGATAAACGCGTTGCTGAAATCCATAACGCCTGAATAAGCGTTTTTCGCGTCCTTTAACTGAGTATTCTTTACTTTTTTAGCGACGGCGGAAAGGACCCTTATGACATTGCGATTATCCGGATAACCGATTTCCAGACATTCGCCCGACGACAGACTGTATTTTTTGATCCCGCCGAAAACAAATCCGTAATCGCACAGTACCTCCAACAATATATTTGTCTTTTTGACCTTATTTATTTCTCTGACCCTTGCGGTGTCCGCAATAAACGTGTCCCCGCTAAAATCTCCGCAGGTAAACAGACAGAACATGAAATAAAATATATTCCTCGGCGCTGTCCGCGCCTCTCTTGCCTGACTTGAGAAATAATCGAACTCGTCGTCTTTATACAGCGGCAGTCCGAATCTCTGCGGCGCGTCCGCCATATCGGAATATATCCGGTAAAAAATCTCCCCGATTTCTTTAAACGCGCTTTCAAGCTCCTCATGCGAAATCTCCCGCAAAAAATCAGGATGTATCTCTAATTTGTCCGGAATATCCACCAACTCATTCCGGCGTATCAACGCCCATTCGCTGACTAGATATTTTGCTTTCACAGTGCCTCACCGACCTCTCCAAGTTCTTTATCCCTGATTTTTATAGGAACATATAAATCCATCTGATCGTATCCTAAAGCGTTCTTTATTTCAACCTCAGGATTCAGCATATGTCCCATTGTTCTGTGTCCCGGACGCTCGTCAAGTTCAAACCCGCTTTCTTCTATCCATTTCAGAATTCCCGAATATACCCTTCCTCCAATGTCGTCGTCTCCGTCTACCGACATGGCGGCGGCATATAATCCCCCCTCAAATTCAATAAGCTCATAGGGCTTTGTATCTTCTTTCGTGACCCAGTCCTCAACCGCCCATATCCAGACGGCTTTCATATCTTCTTCAAACCACAGGAAATCCGGGGCTCCGTATATCATCTTTTTTACTAAATGATTATGCTCCTCCTGCCATTCCTGAAAAGGTCCCATAACGTTTTCGACTGTATCTTCCCCTGAGGAAAAAGCTCTGAAAGGATTGATTTTAACTATCCTTACTTCCGGAGCTTTTTTCAGTTTGTCAGTCACATCCAGCAAGCGGTTTATTTTGGATGAATTTCCTTCATAAGAAATATTCGCGATACGGCTCTTTGTTTTCGCCGCTTTCTCGTACAGCATCTTGACGTCCGCGTCCCGGCTGAAATCCGCCTTTTTTATCTGCCCGATAAATTCCAGTATAATATCCTTTAAATCATGTAAAAGCGCGATCTCGCCGTCTATATCCTTGACCTTCCTTCCCAGTACTTCCAAAACGATTTCAGAGCCGGACGCCTGAAATATAAGCTGAATGTCTTTAATGCTGATATTAAGCTTTCGCAGTATCAAAATCTGCTCCAACCGCCTGATAGCCTGTCCGTCGTACATTCTGTACGCATAATCCGCGTCCCTTGTACTTTTTATAAGGCCCATATCTTCATAATAACGCAGCGCCCGCGCAGATATGTCATACCTCGACGAAACCTCTCTTATTTTCAGCAACTCTGTCATAGCAAAATCTCCTTTCAGGGTTTCATTGTTTTGCCATTATTATAAACGTTTACCCAACGTCAAAGTCAATCCCGTAAAATTAAAATAAACACCCTCCGGAGAATTAAATTATTTTCCCAAGGGTGTCCGCTTTCATATAAAATTTTCCGGGACGG
>ERZ777011.1855-NODE-1855-length-19571-cov-6.650031_pt1 | contig 19571 bp, 22 predicted proteins | sample MGYA00374964_ERZ777011 | MGnify/ENA primary metagenome ERZ777011 (study PRJEB29310, sample SAMD00008975) | mouse gut metagenome | study: EMG produced TPA metagenomics assembly of the Metagenome analysis of fecal microbiota from mouse which was promoted... | reverse complement strand
TCATCGGCGAGGACTATCGTGTGGACTCGTCTATCAGTGAGGATGAAATTTTCCGTGTGGCCGAACTGCACAAGACGGTCTATGATAACGCTATCACACCACTTATTTACAATGGCGTGATAGTTGTGGAGGAAGGGTGCACCTGGCTCCCTATCATGAAATACATTCCTGCTGTCGGGTGGGTTGAAGCCTAAAGCCCTCCAATGCGTGGCTGGTCGCCATCACGGTGCCAGCCACGTTTCTCTTGCCGGTAAAGGTTAAGACTGTTAGGATACATCGCCTAATAGTGGGAGGGTTCAACTCCCTCCACCGGCTTCATTCAAACATCCTAACAGTACTGAGTGTTTAAGGGTATAGATATAAAGAAAGAGGTGTTGCCAAGTGAAAGTGTTAGTGGTCCGTATAGGTAAGGATAAGTGGCTAAGATGCATAACGCGGACGGGTGACCCCATACTTGCGGCTGACCTGCGCAATGCCTACTTTTATGCCCCGTCTCAGAAATCTGCTCTGCGTAATCTAATCCATACTATCCCCGGCGCCGTCCTCTGCGAAATGGAACTGCCTGAGCCTAAGCCTCTTCATCCAGGCCAGGATTCTATTAAGCACATGAATCTTTCCGGTGGCTCTACAGTAGAAGTTACCGACCGTCAGATTTCCATCTTGGAAGATGCAATGGAACACTCGCAGGTGTTTTTACCCGACCTATATCTGGAGCGCATAGGAAGTTCACACCCAGGCATGTTCCGGTCCACTGAGGACCTGCTGGAAGAGTGCAACGTTCTCCTTCAGCGTAAGCTCCTTTACACTGGTGAGAAGGTCATCAAGAGCAAGACACCTTTGGTGCTTACTCCTTTGGGTGCGCGTACTTTAAGTCAAGTGCATCCCGTGTAAGGGCATGGCCGTTTACACTTTGTTGTTCATCTACTGTACGCTAATCAACTAAGGAGTGTTTCTTAATGGGAAACTATTGCAGTGGAACCGTTACCATCAAGGGAGACCACAATACGCTTACTCTAATGAATGTCCTACTAAATAGACTTGGAGACTGCGCATCCGTCTCCGGATTCGATGGGGACGAAGAGTGGCTTCCGCATATCTTTACAGAAGAGGTTACAAGTGAGGGTGTTTTCTGTGAGGGGTGCAGGTCGAATTCCCCCACGGAGCTGGAGGTCTATATTCGCGTATCTCGCGGCGACGGCGAGGATTTCTTCAAAGACATGGCACGGAATATGTGCATGGAGATTCTCTGGGATTACGTGGATGACTACGATAACAAGGAACATCAGTGTCATTATATGCCAGACCAAAAACGCACCACTCCTAACTGGACACTGCGCAGCGAGGAGGGTCTTGACAAGAAAGATGACTTTACGAGTGGCTCTGGTTCTGTGCCTGTACATGGCGGTTCTCCGCGGTCACCCCTCCTTAGCAAATTAGATTTATTCTCTGCTCCTACAGGCCCCACCATGAGGAGCTACTCTCCTGCGGTCAGCAAGCCGAAGTTTCTTGGCATCCCTAAATGTGATGATGCCAAACTGGCTGACCAAATCGAGCAGCATCTTAACGCGGCAGTAGCCTTGTACCGTGTTAGCAGCGCTGCGACAGCTCTCATCCGTTCGCAGTGTTTAGCTAACCTCTATCAGGCTGCTTACTTGGTAAAGCAGGTGGCTGATAGGCTTAGTTATAATCCGCGTGTTGCTGAATCCATTGAGGTCTATGAATTGAATAACACCTATAGTACCCTCTATGGCGCTTTTGGTGTGCGGGCTTTTGACGTTACGATTGGTATTCCGTTCAACGGTCGGCATCCCCTCGCTCTTACGCGAGTTATGTTTGATGGCATTGTGGGCGCTGCTGTGATGCTGTTCGCGGAGACATACAGCGCACGTTTCAGTAAGATACAGTGGCCGTCCGCCTAACCTAAGATAGCCCTTGGGAAGGAAGTAGAAAGTGTAAGGTCTCTATTGGCGAAAAATAAGATTCGGTCATGGTGACCGCTGAGTTCTTGGAACTTAGGTATACCTGAGCACAAGGGTCTCACGCCGTTTACGTATTATGACTGACATGCACCGTGCTGCTTTTATCGATAAGTGTGGCATTAAAAATCAGCTGAGATTAGATTAGGGGGTACAGTAATGCAGCGTATGAATTTGGAAAGTGGAGCTACGGGGAAAGACCCCCTGGATGATTTTCACTTCCCTGGTTGGTATCGGGATGTCGAGGGTGCTCTTTGCATCGTCATCAAGGAGCGCCTTGTCTCGGTGAGGTATGATAAGGAAACGCAGGGGTATCATGTACGCGTTGATACGCTGGGGCCTCATGGACTGTTCGATAAGAACCTTATGTGGGGCGCTTTCGGCGCTGCACTTCCAGCTAAGCAAAGTGCACTAAACGCAATAGAGCGTATTTGCTATAATGCGCTGTAAGTCAGTTCTACCCCGCGGCTAAAGGGGCTCTGTAGGTCAGCAGTCATTCGGCCTTCCTTGTCTACTCGTAGTGCTTGGTCAACATTTACATGGCCACTTACCTCGTGAAGCAAGTGTCCGATAACTTGCGGGTCGCCAAGTCGCCTCGGGTATATGAGCTAAACAATACGCCTAGCAACTTGTATGGCGCCTTTGGAGTTCGTGCCTTCGATGTGATGTTCAGTATGTCCGCCAACGGCAACAATCCGCTCAGTCTTACCCCGTTTCTGTTCAATAGTGTTGTTGACGCTGTGGAGTTGCTGTTTGAGGAAACTCTTAGCACCCCTATTAGACACCTTAAGTTGTCCTCAGTGTAACGAGGGCAAGTCATTTAGAATGTATAGGAGGTTAATATGATTAACGTTTTGATTACTGCGATGGATGCCGGCAATGTTCCTCCCGGGTCGCGTGATACCTACCTCACACTGGCGGCGGCCCACAGGGTCTACTACATCTCTCGGTGCGAGGCGATGGTGATTGCCTGCGAGGGCGTCAACTTCATCAAGCGCAGTTCTAAGGAGTACTATACTAAAGCTATAGAGTTCCGTGCCGAGGAGAAAGGTGTTATCGACTTCACCAGCCTGGGTGTGTTCCTCGCTGTTGATTCGAGTACCTCAGTGGACACGTTCATTGCCTCCAACTACAATCTCTTTGTGGCGAGTGCCGCTAACTGGGACTGTATTAAGTCTGCGGCCCGAGGCAGGTCTGAACTGCACGGAATGTCCCTGGACTCTTAGTATACAATAAAGTAAGACGGTCTACAGTCATTACTGTAGACCGTCCTACTTATCGTTCTCATCTTAGATTTGGAGGACACTTTACTATGTCTAAGCGAGTGTTAGCTTTAGATGAAATTATGCAGGCGGTGGCACCTGTACTACGCTCCTACAATATCACAGAGGCTAAGGTGTTCGGCTCTTACGCTAAAGGTTGTGCGACACCCTATAGCGACGTTGATATTTACGTGGATAGTGGATTAAGGGGACTGTCATTCTTTGGACTATTAGAGGAGATAGTTTGCGCTTTACCTATTCCGGTGGACCTGGTAGACAAGTACACGCTTATCCCAGGTGGCGAGTTGCACACTGAGATAATAAAAACTGGGATTGATATCTCGATGCCTGGTATGCATGATGTCAAGACATCCCAGGGCGAGTTAAATACGAAACAGGATGTGTGAACAATGAAACAAATGAATCTGGATAACCCTACCTCCACTAAAGACCCGTTGGGGGATTTCCACTTCCCTGGGTGGTATAGGGACGTTGAGGGCGCGCTTTGTCTGGTCATCAAGGAGCACCTAATCTCCGTCAGTTATAACGAGGCGGCAAAGGAATATAATGTGTGCGTAAATGTTCTGGGGTCGCGTGGATTGTTCGATGAGAATGTTTTGTGGGAATCCTTCGGAGCCGGGATTCCGGCCAAGCAATGCGCACTCAGCGCAGTACAGCGTGTTCATAATGACACACTGTAAGCCAGTGTCATTGCGCAGAAGAAAGAGCAGCATAGCGTGCTAAAGTTTCAATATGCCTATGAAGTGCAGGGCCGCTGCGGGCGGGAGGTGTTGTGGTGTGGGTAGCGATAAATGGCCTGACTGGAGACCAGTCCTTTGGTTATACGTTGGCACATTAAGTGTCATGACCTTCATCGCCGTAGTGGTGCGGGTAACATTAGCGTAGCCCATCCAACTCTAATTGTATCTGAAAGGACCTACCGGAATGAATACTTATGCTAACAGAGAGGCTAACGCCTTGGCCGCGGCACAGCACGTGAGGCTACTGGAGAGTAATTACTCCCAGGAGGTCTCCCATTCCTCCAAGAACACACAAATCTACACCGGGTCCATCACAGTGCCACCGCATTTCCACCAGCGTACCGTTGTGGAACTAAAGGCTATGGACACTGTGACTGCTCTGTTCGATATCTCTACGGTGGATTGTGGGCGCACCTGTATCCTCAACTTCGCCTCCTATAAGAACCCGGGTGGTAAGTTCCTTGAGGGTTCTATGGCGCAGGAGGAAGCACTATGCCGCAGGTCTACGCTTTATCCTGTGCTCCAGCGGCATATTGATGATTACTATCAGTGGAATCGGTCGCACTTGAACAGGGCACTCTATATGCATCGTGCCCTGTACTCCAAGGATATCCTGTTCTTCGATTTCGTCACCAACTATCTCGCGGATGTACTAACTTGTGCCGCCCCTAATAACAGGGCATACTCCAGGTACAATGTGGGTCCTGAGTGTGAAGCTTACAACCTGGAAGCCCTTGAGGAGCGTATCAAGTTTGTTTTAGATATCGCGGAGATCTCTGAAGTAGATACTCTCCTGCTTGGTGCCTGGGGATGTGGCGTGTTCGGACAGAACCCTTATGTCGTATCGGAGCTATTCTTCAAATACATCCCGTCCCACAACATTCCTCGCATCGTCTTCGCTGTCCCTGATTATACCAGTGATAACTATCGCGCCTTTGAGCACGCACTTTACGTGCACGGAGAGTTGCTATAAGGCGCAGGCCCCTATGCTATAGTGCATAGGGGCCTTAGCTTTTGCCATGATAATAGTTTGACACTCGCCGTTAGTTGAGAGCAACACAGGCGGTCATCCACTTAATGACTATCTTTGGTTGACTCGTAACTAATGTAAGGGGTGTTGAGATGTTTCATTTTTTCAGTAAGTGGCGACGTGAAAAGTCACAGTCTGAAACACCAGCGCCCGCTGCAGAGACTGAGGTAGAGCATGGTATCTCTACCTTCGTGAAAGGTCGTTTGAATGACGGGATGCCTGTAGACATACTCGATGACGACGGTTCGGTTCTTTGTAGTGGACGCATCGTGCAGGGCTCCTACTCTGCACTGACCCTTGGTAGACTTCCCGGTGGCCTGGGTTTTAAGCGACTCGAAATCGGTCGTGAAGTAATGCTCTTGGCCTACAACGTCGACATGATTCGCGTCCGACTGACCGCACACGTCATGGAATCTACTGCCACTCGTATCATGTTTAATGACTGGGCCTTGTGCGATAGCACCAGTAATCGCGAGGACCCGCGTATCCCTCTCGATATTGCGGGAGAGATGTTTGACCGTAAGGACTATCGCCATCAGGCTATTCGACGTTGTCGTATCGTGGACCTCAGTCTAAGTGGCGCACGTCTCCAGTCTATTGAACAGTTTGACGCCGGAGACGAATTTCAGCTCCGCTTCGAGGTGCTCAAAAACGATGGGAAGATTACCTGTCACTCTCAGGTTGTGTGGGTAACTTCCAAAGATGGTACCAACTTTGAGTACGGCATTCTGTTCGCAGAGATGGAACGCTGGAAAAGACACGCTCTGGAGGAGAGCCTAAAGACACTCCAAACAGAGCTAATCCGCAAAACTAAGGCCTAAATTAAGAGTACCTGACGCATTACGGTGTTTCTACGGTGTCCAGCAGAAACTTGGCAAAATGAGTATTTTTCATCGAATCTACTCTATTTTTGTCAATCGCGTTTTGAGAGTGTATCATTCCTCCGTGTCTATGAGAATACTGATAAGTAACAGTGTTCCTACTAAAGAGGGAGGTACTTAAAATGACTACACTGGTAAGAATGACCGATGGTGAGCGTAAAGAGCGTATTGCTATGGAGCGTTCCCGCCGCCGTCGTGCCCTGCTGTACGCCATCGTTTGCTGGCTGGAGATTCAGATGGTGGATGCCCCGAAGCGCATCCGTGAGGCCTTCGTGAACCTCTTCACGTGCACCATCTGTCTCCTGCTGTTCGCCGCCGTCTTCTTTGCCGCCCTGGGACTGGCGCAACTGGCTCTGGAGTTCTGGGCCAGCACCTACACAGGTTGGTGAATTTGGGATAGAGTAGGCCCCTACGTGCTAAACACGTAGGGGCCTTTGTCGTCCCTGTGAAAAGTTAGAGACGGGCGGTGAACTTGTTGGGGCGTGCAAAGAAGAAACCTCTGGCTACAATTATCTCAGAACGAGGAGACATATATGTGCAAGGTGCGCGATTTGATGCGCATTTCAGATATCCATTTTGGTTCCTAAAAGTCAATCCTGTTTTCCTACTACCCGGTTTAAGGAGAGACCACCGCAAGATAGTCTACGTAAATGGTCGTCGGTTCGGAAAGGCAGACTACCGAGAGGGGTGCATACCCATCGAAGGCTACAGAATGAAGGAGGAGTATTTCAGTGATAAGCTGACCAACTTCATTTGGGAGACATTTGGGGTGGGATGCCCAAGTAGTCGGAGGGGCTACTACAATATAAAGCTTCGCACCAATACATACGTCGTGTTGGTCAGGCGCACTTCAAAAGAATATATCAGGTGTCTGGTCTATTGTCGTGATACAAAAGAGTACGTTGGAGATTTCTTGTTCGACAGGAACATTGAAAACGTCTATCCACGGTTAGAGGATAAACGATTAGAACGGACATTCTGTGTTATTATAGGCTATATTATGGATAGTCTTGCGTATGCTACGGTTGCCTTACAGTTAGACCGTAAGCTGGAAATTCATTGCTGACAGCTTGAGAGGGGTTGGTACAACATGGCAACTAACAGTATCGGTGCTAAGGTACTGACTGCGTCGAGTGTGGTGCTCTCTAAACCGATGCAGGTTCACGGCCTCAACACCTATACTATCTCCAGTGATTTCATTTCCTGGGGAGATAATCACAATCATTCTATCTCGGAGATTGCGGCAGACTTCGGACAGCGCACTACCGGAGTGGGTGATAAGGTTTTTATCTGCGGCGATGATAAAATCTCGGTGTTCGATTTCGGACTGCTATTCACCGTGTTCACCGCTATGGCCTCTGCACAGGCGGAACTCGGTGCAAGGTTCTCAGTCTTTGAGGCAGAGACCTCTCGAGATGAAGTGAAAGCTCTTTGGGTTGGCAACGACCTCATCATCTATTCGCCCAGCAATAACCTCATTCTCCCTATCGACAACGCCGACATGGAGAGGGCCTGCGGTGGTGTGCGCTTGGAGTGCAGTAACTTCTGTACCACTGACCGTTATCTTGTGGACCGTGAGCGTGTGGAAATCTTCGTTGTGGAGGCGTCTAAGCGAGAGCTGTTCTGCCGTTTGCGGATTTGTGACCACACACAGAAATACTATGCAAAGCATTTCACTGCTCCGGAGGAGGTGAAGGTTGATACGTTCGCCGCTTGGGACACCAGGTCTGCATTGGGGCGTATTATCGCTTCTACGGACCACAGCTTGCCCACTAAATCTATATTTGAGAAGTATCGCAAGAAGGGCCTGGCCACGGTTGTGGACCGGAGAGATGAGCTGTTCGTCCACCCAGAGAAACGTTATGATGGGATGGAGACCGCCCAGGACCTCCGCAAGTTCGCCGGAAGCCTCTGCTACACAGACAAGGCTGAGGCAGTGATGGCTGTCAATTTCCATGCTGGCCTCTTCGTCTACAGTCCGTGTTTCCCAGGGGACCACTTCGGCGGAGTGCAGGTTGACCCTAAGCCAAACGTGGAGGAGTTCTATGACGTGTCTGAGGGTTGCGAACGTATCATGCGTTTCGCCAACACCGTTATCAACCTCCCCCTAACCGCCGCACAGTTTGACGTGAAGGTCTTTAACTCCGTTGTCAACGCCCTGTTGGAGCAGAAGCTTCCGCGCCTGTCTCTGGCGTCCAGTCTGGGTAGGGTGGTTATACCTGAGAGTATCCTCGAGACCACACTGGACACTGGGTTTGGTGCAGACTTATTTTGCATGGTTCCTGTCGGTGTGATGGGCGAGGCCGTTATCTGCAAGACGGCGGATGGCAAACTGGAATCCATCTATCCCCGTGGGTGGGGTACAGATGGTGCATTCTATGATATCACGGAGGTGGTCGACAGTGTTGAACGTTAAGGAAATCAACCGATACTTTGTGCGGCTAACAGCACTGCCTGAGCGAAGTGATATCGTGGGACAGGTCATCTATCTGCGTCACGTCTCCCCAAAGGGGATTGTCATATCTATGACCGATGATTGCCGGCCTCTCCCGCAACCTATTCCGCTGTCTCCTGCCGCAAATGATAACGGTTGGTACGATGCCACTGAGCTGATTCTGGATGCTAACTGCGCTATCACTCCGCGGTATGATGTGTGCGCCTTCATGAATGAGACCGCCCGGCAGTACCGCAACTTCATTGAGGACCCCGCCGCCCTGCGACCCTGCGAAGGTGATGCCGCCTCCAACAGGCTGTGCTTCATTGGGCGGGACAACGGTGGTCGGCTGGAGCTGTCTAAGACTGCGTACTTCGTTGTCTCCATGGACACCCATGGGTTCTACATTACCTATAGCGGCTTCTGCAATCCGCGTAAAGGTATGTCTCCGCCTAAGACAGTTCAGCGTGTTATAAGGTTGGAGGGAACCGGGCAACGTTTCTTCCAGGCGGAGCCTATTGTGAGTGCGTGCAATGCGTCTTATAAGGGCGATGTTGCACTGCACCAAAAGTATTCCGAGGCACTTAGAGATAAAGTTGCTGCCTCCTCTACTTCTACCACTCATGCCGCAGACCCCAAGCGAGATGTATCTAACTTGGCTGGTATGCGGCTCGGTTAATTAGGAGGAATCTCTAATGACTTTGTCTACCATCTATTTCATCATTTCAGTTTCTTTGTTCGCGGTGGCACTGTTGCTCAGTGCAGGGTATTATCTCCACACAGGTGATAAGTCGCATCTGAAACGGTCCACCCGGACTGCGGTGGCTACACTGCTCGCTACCCTTGGTGGTGTTGCAGTCCTCGCTGCAGTCTTCACTTTGTTCAGGAGGGCATAACTATTTACAAACTGTTTGATAAAGTAGCATCTGGTACACTGGTTTTGTTATGTGTCATAGCTTGCCTTACGCTATCCTCGTGCAAGGCAAAGGAAGGCTCTATCGTAGGAAGCTGGAAGGATACCTCTGAGGACTATTACATAACGTTCCACGAGGACGGTATGTACATGGACTCCGATTATAGTCTTCTGCTTTCCTATACTCCACAGGAAGGCAATATCCTCTACTATGCCCCTGCAGGCGATTCCTATTATGCTCCGGTGCAATGGTTGCGCGGAGGAAAGGTGTCGCTCTTTATTGGGGGTAAACAGCGGGAGCTATCTCCTGTGGAATCTACCAAGGGTATGTACGATTGGCTTGCGGAGAAGTCCTTTGAAGTTAAGAGTGCCACTGAGCACTACACGCTTCAGTCTCCGCTCGATATTGAGGCAGACCTGTACTTAGATTCTGATTACTCCTTCCAATACTCCTTCGGAGTTAGTGCTCCGATAGTGGGTAAAGCAGCTATGACCCATGATGGCAAAACACTCGTGCTCTATCATTCCGAAGGCACGTCGGCCGACGTGTGGAGAATGTCCAGCGGGTCTCTATACGCGGGTGCGTCGCCTATGAAGGCTGACGGCGAGTTAGTCGCCACAAAGTCTTACCACAATACACACTTGGGGCAAGAGAGTGGGTATGTCCTGGATGGCACTGTCTACCTTGATGAGGGTGCCGTCTACTTTACCTTCACTGAAGATTCCAGGTGTGTCAAGTCCGTACAGGGCGGTGCGTCTATTGAGTATTCCTACTATGTGGACACTGATGGTCTAATCACCCTCGGTGCTTCCGGTGGGGCTACTCATGATGACTATCTCTACTATGATGCGGAGTATAACTGTATCTATCGTCTTGTGTTCAAGCGTGACACCTGGTTTGACTTTGTGGCCGATTTAGGTGCGCAGCTTACTGACAGTGTGGGTAACACCGAGGGAGCCAATGTGTCCTGCACTGGCTCCCCAAAGGTGGACCCATACTCAGAGCTGGCGGTCGCATACCCGACCGAGAATAGCATTCTCTATGAAGGTCTAAGCGGTATTGATTCCAGTTACACTGAGGAGACTGCCGAAGAGCTCCAGGAGTTATGGGCTAAGATTGCCGCTGATGATAAAGCGAGGCAGGAATATGAGCTGTCACTGTTGTCTGAGCGTGAGCAACTCTTTAAGAGGGCACAGGCTCTTGAGGAAGCACAGGCGCAGTTGAAGGCTCTAATGGATGCACGAGTACAGGTGGAGATAGAAAGTGGGAAGGTCACAAAGCCTACAACGAATAAAGATGATACGTGGCTGGACCAGATTCTATCCTCCATTGAAAACCAAGGTGGCTACGACCAGGGCGCAAGTTCGTCAGGCCCTGTTGTAAATATAGGAGGCGAGGGTGAAGTGCCTGAACCTTCTAATGCTCCAGACCCCGCGGCACCTACTGAACCCAATCCCCCGAATAGTGGGGGGCCAGAAACCACGACGCCAGAGTATAATCCGGTATTTCATGTTGACTTTGTTTGCACATGTGTAAACTGCTACACGCAGTCTTTGCCGGTAGAGCTGAATGCTAACAACGTTTTGCTCGTGGATGCGTCTATCATAGTTCCTGGGACACTTGTCAATCTCGAAGGGTTTGGCGTGGTTACTGCTTGCGAATCCGGTGGTATTACATCGGGGCAGACAGCGGTGTGTTACTCGAAAAGTCATAATGCGGTGATTAGGTTTTCGAGTGGCACATACAACGTCTATCCAGTCGTGGGCTAATCAGAAACGAAAGGAATGTGAAGTATCTATGAGAAACCTTAAGCGTCTGCTTTGCCTGGCTCTCTCGCTTGCGTTGGTTGTTTCCATCGTGGGCATCAACGAGGCCTTTGTGGACGCCCGTGCTGACTCGTTCGACCAGAGCCTGGTCAACCAGTTTACCGACATCAAGGGACACTGGGCCAATGAGGGTCTCACCAACCTGATTGGTTACGGGTATATGCGCGGCGTGGGCAACAACCAGGCGGCGCCCAATGAGACTCTGACCACCGCCCAGCTTGTCGCACTGCTGGTGCGTATTATGGGCGGTTCCGAGGAGGCTGACCTGTCCGGCTATGTGGACATGGATAAGGGCGCTTGGTACTACTCCGAGATTGCCCAGGGCCTTAACATGGGCATCATCCCTAACACCAACACCAACTACATCAACCCCAACCAGCAGGCGTCCCGCGAGTATGCGGCCTACATGCTGTGCCGGGCCTTCGGCCTGACCGTGCGTGAGCCCCTGGATGACTTCTCTGATGCTGACAAGGTGTCCGATTGGGCCGTGTCCAGCATGCAGGCGATGGTGGCCGCTGATGCTATTGTCGGTACTTCTGGTAAGGCCGGCCGCTACCTGAACCCCCAGGAGACTATCACTCGTGCCGAGTTTGCTCAGATGGTCTACCGTCTGGTGAATGACTTCGTACAGGTTACCGACAGCACCAACATCCGCAAGCAGACTTTCGATGGCGGCCTGCTGGTGTCCCGCTCCGGTGTGTCCCTGCGTGACTGTACCATCAAGGGCAATCTGTACATCGCTGATGCTGTGGGCGCTGGTGATATCTCTCTTGAGAACACCAAGGTTGAGGGTAACATCTATGCCCGTGGCTGTGGCGACCGTTCTATCCATCTGGAGGAGGGCACCACCGCTAACAGCGTGGTTTTCATCAACCCCTACTGCGCGACTCGTCTCGTTGTGGATGAGGACTCCACCATCAATGGCGTTCTTGTGAACAACGGTACCGATGAGGTCACCCTGCAGGGTAACGTTGGCAACGTCGTCATGAACGTGAGCGACGTGGACCTGACCTTCGAGGAGGCTAACGCCAGCACTGTCATCATTAACTCCGCCGATTCCACTATCACTGTGGATAAGGACTCTGTGGTTGACACCATGAGCATTGCTTCCTCTTCCTCCGGCGTGACCGTTGACTCTAAGGGCAAGGTGAATCGTCTGGCCCAGATGGCCAACGACGCTACCCTGAACCTGGATGGCACCCTGGACTACCTGCTTATCGGCGCTGTGTCCGACTTGGACCTGAAGCTGGATAGCGGCATTACTCTGGGTGCTCTGGACCTGCATTGCTCCAACTCCACCATCAGTGTGAACTCCGAGGTTAAGACCATCAGCGTCTCCGCCTTTAGCGATAAGCTGAAGCTTGACCTGGGTAAGTCTGCTAAGGTGCTGAGTGTGGGCATCGCCTCTACCTCCACTGACCTGACTGTGCACTCTGACGCCACTGTGGGTACCGTCACCATCGACGCTCCCAAGTACAAGGGCAAGGTCAGCTCCGACCTGAACACTCTGGTTATCGGCGCCGGTGCTACTGAGGCCGAGGTTACCCTGGCTAAGGACACCGACATCACCAACCTGATTGTCAGCGCCTCCAAGGTGAAGATTGAGGCTGAGAATGGCTCTACTGTGGCCGACCTGTCTGTGACCGGCAAGGACAATGAGATTTTCGGCCAGGGTGCTGTGACTAATGTCAATGTGGCTACCACTGCTTCTGGCACCAAGGTCACTACCCCCAACACTAAGGTCGCTAACGCTGGCGCCGCCAACGTCACTGCCGGTGGCATCGAGGTGCCTTTCAACAAGACCTACACCACCACTGCTACTGGCAAGGATGTTATCCGTAACAACGATGGCACCCCTGATGGTGATGGTGACCGTACTACCGGTGCTGGTGATGAGGTCGCCACTGTCGCCAACTTCGAGCTGTCCTATGCGGCTCAGGCTACTGCGAGTGACATTCACTCCAGCGGCAAGTGGACCCTGGATGACCTGGGCTCCGGTCTGACCCTGACCAAGAACACCACTGGTTCTGGCGCGAGCTATAAGTTGACTGGTAACGTCAAGAAGGTTGATAACTTCAGCCCCGTCCATGACGCTATCGCCGGCTACGGCACCGGCTACTATGTGCCCGTGATTCTGACCGCTGACAGCATGGCCACCGAGACCGAGTGGACTGCTACCGCTAACGGCTTCGTGTACAATAAGTCCAACCTGTCCACTGGCGCCGGTTATGCTGGCAAGCTGATGCTGTATGTCCAGCTGCAGTCCGGCACCACCAGCAAGGTTACCTACGTGACCTTCGACCGTGATGGTTCTGGCGACAAGTACACCCCCGTCACCGTCAGCATCGACTACAGCGGCGTGACCTTCGATGGTGCACAGGACCTGACCGGCGAGGTCATCTCCTATCCCGTCAATGCCGCCAAGAACGACCTGACCACCGACAACGCTTTCGCTCTGGCTGACTTCGGCACCTTCAATGTCGCTAAGGGTAACACTGCCACCAACTACAACGTGTCCGGCACCGCTCACTACATCGACCGTGAGGTCAAGGGCAATGTGGGTACTGCAGCTGATGCTCACCATTATCTGCCCCTGATGGTCAATGTGTCTGGCTTCAAGCCCGGCTGGACTATCGTTCTGGATGATGGCTCTCGCTTCACCTCCAGCAATGTCTCTCGCGGCGATGGCTGCAAGGGCAATCTGGTTATGCTCCTTCCCATTGTCTCCGGCACCAAGACTAGCTACACCATGTACTTCGATAAGGATGGCGATGGCCGTACCGATGACAATGGCACTGTGACCCTGAACTGCGCTGGTGTGGTTCTCAGCCCCACGACCTCCGGCGGCACCTCCGGTGAGGAAGTTCCTGCTGGCCTGACTGTCACTCTGAACACTGCTAACTGGACTGTCACCATCCTGGATGAGGCGTCCGTGTTTGGTTCCGACTGGTCCGCCACTGACCCCCGTCGTGTGGAGCTGGCCACCAAGGCTGTCATGGCTCAGCTGACCAAGGAGGGGTATACCAACATCACCACCGCTACTGAGGGCAACTCCCTGCTGTTCCAGGCTTACAAGGGTAGTCCTGTCGCCCGCGTGTTCACTCTGAACCTGGAGACCGGCATCACTGCCCCCTCCAAGGAAATCATTGTGAGCTATAAGCTGGCTGACAAGGCCGCTAAGGATGTTACCCTCGAGCAGGGTGCTACCGTGTCCGACCTGCTGGCCGCCGTCATTGAGGCTGGCGATACCCCCACAGGTGACTACTACAGCCGGAACGGCGGTGCTGTGAAGCGTAACCTTACCGATGCTTCCAAGGATGTCCTGGCCGATGGCGATGAGGTCGTCTTCGACTATTTCCTGGTTACCACTTCTAAGTCCGCCGCGCTTAGCAACGATTCTGTCTCTATTTCTCTCTCCCAGAACAACATGGGTGGCGAGGCTATCGTGCAGGACGGCAAGGTCTATGCTCTGAAGGGTGCTAAACTCTCCGTGGAGTTCACTGTCTCTCCCATGTCCGAGGGCGCCCCCATTGATGGTCCTGCCAGCGTTACTGTGGGCTATCATGGCATCTTCACCGTCACTGGCGGCTCCATTGCCTTTGGCACTCTGGGCGAGGGCCTGACCCTCAGCTCCGATAAGAAGAGCCTGACCGCCGAGGGTAATGAGGCTCTGACCTCCATCACTATCACTGGCACCAACTCCCTGGGCATCACTGTGACTCCCGAGAAGGAGTTGACCGTTGCTACCTTCGCCCTGGATATCACTGTTGACGGCGACGTGACGTTTGACTTCAGTGGGAGCAATACAGGGTCTGGTAGCGGTGGTGGCACCGGTAGCGGCGGCGGCTCTGAGGAGTCTCCTGCTCCTACCACGTCTCCGGAGCCTACTACCTAATTCCAAGTTAACCCGGTCCCACCGCATTATAGATTTGAGGGCGGCAGGTTCTATCCTGCCGCCCTCAACATTTACCTGTAAAACTTTTCCCATTGCTTTTCAATGCAGGGAGGTTACCCTTGTTAGAAATTCTTGATGCCTTCAATGAAGGCCGTGAGGATGTAAAGGTCCTCGAATCCGGTTCCTGTTTCCGAGTGCTGGAATGGAACCAGAACTCTAAAGTGGTGAGGCAGCTCTCCTGTGCCCTCGTCTCCGAAGATGTTCAGTTAAGGTGTCCGCTGCTCTGGTGTGGCGGTGCTATTACGTTTACTGACTATGCAACAAAAGGAACCAAGACCTACAGAGGCACGGGTCTTGTGGCCACCGAATATACCGATGGTCACATTTGGCTCGAGGAGCCATCTAAGTGGAAAGGCGGCATCGCTCTTCCGTCACACAGGCTGCTCGGTCATTCTAAGATTGCCCTAAAGAGTTTTGGTGAGGGAGCGCAGGAGATGGACGCTCTCCTGGATTCCCTTGGCCTCCGTAATACTCCCGAAGGCTCCTATATTGCATTCAAGTCTCCGGTCTCTCGTGATATAGCTGTGACTGTTGTGGTCGATAGCGATAACACTCTGGTGTGCAAGCCTAAGCAGTTAGTCTGTTGGTCCGCCAACTTGTCTATTGTTCCCATTGAGGGAAGTAATGGCGAGTGGGTACACGTTAGTGGCAACGGAAAAGTCGTTCTCGCCGTTGCACCTTAGGTGGTATATTTTGGAGGTCGTCCTCGAAAGAGGCGGCCTCCTTTCTTTTAGTCTGTAAAGTCTCTGTAGTATGGTTAGCTACAGTAGCAATATAAGATGGGTGGTGTCCTATGCAACTCGAGAAGGAACCTTGGAACGTAACCGTCTACATGGATTACGTTTGTAGTATGGACCCCTGGCAGTTCGAATACTTATGCGCTGAAGCCCTGCGAAAGACAGGTTTCCAACAGGCTGGTGTAACTCCTGGTAGTGGAGACCACGGCGTGGATGTCATCGCTATCAAAGACGGTGAACGTTGGGCAGTTCAGTGCAAGCGGTACACGCCTCCTCGCCGTGTAGGCGAAGACGTAGTTAAGAAATTGTACGAAGGTGCGCAAGTCTGGCACTGTACCCGTGCGGCTATATTGGCTACAACCTTCTACACGCCGCAGGCACAGTTTGTTGCTCCTTCCTACGGAGTAGAGCTGTGGGACCGCTTCAAGCTCTATTATCTACTCTATTACTCTCTGCGTGATGAAAACGGTGTCACATTCTTAGGCAGTAAGTAGAAAGGAGGTGCGTCTATTGTGTCTTTCACGTTAGAAGCTCCCGGATACGACCTGTCTAAAACAATTAAGTGTGGGCAGGTCTTTCGCTATGTGGAGCACGGCAAAGGCGATTTCGTTCTGCACTCTAAAGACCACCTGTGCCGAGTTCGCCAGCACAAAGACGTGCTTATGGTAGACACTGACGATGATAACGACTATTGGATTCACTACTTCAATAGTTCGCTAGAGCCGAGTGAGCTGGAGCGAATCATGTCTGCCAATCGTGTCCTGAAGTCTGCATACGAATACTCTAAGGGTATCCGCATCCTCCAGCAAGACCCCTTTGAGTGTCTTATCGAGTTCATCATCTCACAGCAGAAACGTATCCCACAGATTAAGGATTGTCTGGAGCGTATGTGTGAACTGTGCGGCGAGAAGCTTCCCGATGGCAGTTACGCATTCCCTAAGCCGGAGAGCATAATGCGCTCCATAGCTCCGCAGTTCCGATTGGGATTTAGGGAGCCCTATGTTGTTAATGCCGCTATGGAAGTCAGCCAAGGATTCGACCTTGAAGGCTTCCGTAGTGGGAACGTCTCCTATGATGCGGCACGTCTTCACCTAATGTCCTTGCATGGTGTAGGTGTAAAGATTGCTGATTGTGTCTGTTTGTTCAGTCTGGGGTTCAACGACGCCTTCCCAGTGGACACTCACATTCAGAAGGTGCTGTATCTTTCCGAGATGGATGGCTTTCGTTCAAGTGATTGCGGTGAGTATGCCGGGCTCGTGCAGCAGTACATCTACAACTGGGCGCTCTACAATGGCTACTAAATCAAGATAGGCGGCGTATCAAAAATGAAGAAGATGAATCTTAACGGCAACAATCACAACAGCGGCAATCTCCCCAACGCAAATAATCCCAACCAGCACGAGCTGCTTTGTCGGCTGGCGCGGTACCTGAATGAGCAACTGCCCGAAGGCACTCTCGTTTTTAAGGGTGGCCTGTTTCTCGGGGAGTATACCGGTGTGCCCCGTTACACCCAGGGCGTGGATGTGTCTATCGCCTCGGGCAGCATCTATGCCTCCATTCGTCAGGTCCTAACGATGTTTGGTGAACAGCTCGTATCTGAAGGCGTCATCGTCAGTTACGAGGTTTGCGACGAGGTCGTAGAGGGGCGGTCCGGTGGGGCTAAGTACCGCGACAGTACCAACCGCGTGTTGCTGTCCGTCGACATTAGCCTAATCGGGCATATCCGTAGTGTCGTGGTAAGGGACACTGAAGTCGCTGGTACTGTCCGACTCTCCTCGGTGGAGCAGATGCTGGCAGATAAGCTGACGGTCCTCTACTCCCGCAAGAGGTTCAGAAGGTCTAAGGACCTCTTTGATGCCTGGCAGATTATATCTACCTGCCAGATTGACCTAGAGGAGCTCGGTAAGTGTTTGGCCGCGCGGGACCTTTTGCCTTTGCCGGTGGATAAGGCTCCGTTCAACGAGGCCCACTATGGTGAGCTGAAGCACGCTTATGACCGTCTTGTCATCCGCAACGAGACCACACAGGAGCTTATGGTCAAGCCTGACTATGACGAGATTGTCAGTGTGGTGGGTAAGTTTACTATCCCATTTATGGAGGCAGAAGTATGAGTACAATTGTTGGACCGGCCGCTCTCGACAGGCATGGTCTAATCACCTGGTTTGCTGACTGGGTGTTCCAGACTACTACCATCGAGGGCCTTGTTGGCAAGCAAGTGTATCGGTCCGTCTTGTGGAGCATTCCTGACATTGACCAGGACAACGAGATGATTGACCGCACTATCATCACGCTGTTCGCTCCCGCAAGACTGCCGACAAAGGAGCGTTCTCTGATTGACTATATGCGCCACTTGGATATCTTCGAGGAGTTTTACTTCGTGGAGGGTCTAAGGGAGTATGTTGACCAGACGCCTGATTTGTCCCTTCTCAGAGAAGTGGCGGAGCACTATGGTGTTCTTCCGCAGCTCGAGGAGTGGCTAATTGAAATTGAGGACCGTAGTGACTGTGAGTAATTGCAGTCGCTACGCCCTAAACCTAAACAGATGAAGAACAGAATGGAGTTGGCTTAGAGTGAGCTATGATGTTGGAATGCAGGTAAAAGATGAGTTCTTCCTGGTGAAGTCCGCAAAGGAGTTCTCTTGGGGCGTCATTGGGACACTGACCAACAACGCGGAGGGTGATATCTCTTTTAAGTTCGGCAATGAAAAGATTGCCGGTCGGGTGGAGGTGGGCACCGTCATTTGCGTGGATGGTGTGGTCGCCGAATACAATGGGGCACCCCAAGTTACTGGCTATGCTGACAGTGTGAATCTCACGGAGGACATTCTGCGGAAGGTCGTCCCTGTGGCCCCTATCGATATCGACGCTGAGTTCGCTTTCCTCGTGGACACTGTGGCAAGTGTGAGCGACACTAAATTGCGGAATATCACCAGTGCCCTCCTGGAGGAGTACGCCGAGAAGTTAAGTCGTATGCCTGCGGGTAAGGCTATGCACCACGCCTACATTGGTGGATGGGTGGAGCATACCGCTGGCATCTTGCGTTCCGCCCTCGCCTTGTGCGACGTCTACAGCGGCAAGCTCAATAAGGACCTGCTGGTGTGCGGTGCTGTCTTGCACGATGTTGGTAAGGCTCTGGAGTTCAATCTGACTGACCTGGGTCTCGTGAAGGAATATTCCTTCCTGGGTGATGGCGTGGGTCATGCCTCACTCGGCGTCGGATTGATTACCGCTAAGGCTGTTGAGAGTGGCTACGACCTGACCAGTCCCTCCATTGCTGCTCTGCTTAACATCGTTGGCACCCATGCCGGACGGCGTGAGTGGGGCGCCTGCGCCGACCCTGTCACCCGGGAGGCCATCGTGATTTCTAACCTGGACTACGTCGATGCCCACCTGAATACGGCATCCAGTGCCTTGAAGGACACTGCCTGCGGTGAGCGTGGCTCCAGCAATCCCATGCGGTGTGCGTTCTATCAGACGCTTCCCAACCCCTAACCCATTCAGAGGATAATGAAAAGAACAACTGTATCACCTTACCAAGTTCTGCTGGCTATAATGTATATCGCCTACTTTGCTACTTCCTGCTGTTTGACAGTGGGTGCACCAGGAGTGTTAGTAAGCGCTACCACTAAGTACCACCAGTCAGGAGAGACTACTGTGAGCGAAGAGCCCACGCAGAAACCCAGCCCCTTACCTAGTGACTCCCCAGCCGCCCTATTAGAAACCCTGTGTGTTGCAGAGGAGGGAGCAGATGCCGCAGTGGCCAGTGCAGTTAACAATACACTGCTCCTGTTGCCTC
>ERZ777011.1853-NODE-1853-length-19576-cov-3.155269_pt1 | contig 19576 bp, 13 predicted proteins | sample MGYA00374964_ERZ777011 | MGnify/ENA primary metagenome ERZ777011 (study PRJEB29310, sample SAMD00008975) | mouse gut metagenome | study: EMG produced TPA metagenomics assembly of the Metagenome analysis of fecal microbiota from mouse which was promoted... | reverse complement strand
TCCTTCTGTTCATTCGGAACTTCCCCGATCAGCTTCGCCACATCCTTCTTTCCAAGCGATTCCACTTCCGTGCCCTGGTCAGACAGCCACTGTTTCATCTGCGCCACACTATTCGGGTTGTCAAGGTCGGTCAGCTCCTTCATGGCCTCCTGTAGCTCTTCCCTTGTCTTTCCATCCAGGATGATTGCCTCTTCCACCACCTGCATATCAAGGGCGATCCCCCTGTCATTGATCTCCTGTATTCATCCCATACGAAATCCGGCACCGGATAATTCGCCAGCCGCTTCTGTATGGACGTCTCCACTTCCACGTCACGCCGATTGTAGGACTTGAACAGGTTCCACTTCTCCCTGTCATACTCCGGAAGGTTCCGTTCCCTGCCGCCGTTTGCCTTCGTAGGCTTGCAGGGCACGCAGAAATACCGGATCAGCTCACGTCCTTCCTTCAGCTTCTGTTCCTCCAGCCCAAGCACCGCACCCGCGCCTTCCAATGACAGCGGAAGCCCCATATAGGCAGACCACACCATCGAACACCGCCACGACTCCGGATCCAGATAGTTCCTCACGGAATCCTCTTCGATGCTGTAACTGTAAAAATGCTCCGGACAGTTCCGCCTTAACCACATGGACAGGCACACCCTCTCAAAGGAAGCGTTGAACGCCCATTTTGTCACGGATTCATCCGACAGCGCGGCAAGCACTTCCTCCGGGATCTCTTCACCGCAGGCCAGGTCAACTACCTGTACCTCCCCGCCGTTTACGGCATACCCGAAAAGCAGGATGTCAAAATCCGGATGCTCCACATACTTGTAAACGCCGCACTTATTCAGGTCATATCCCGAATAGGTCTCAATATCTATGCTTAAAGTCCTGATATCAGACAATGTATCCACCTCCATCCAAAAAAGGCATCAGCTTTTGCCGCCGATGCCCTCCGCCTTTTTTACTGAGCCGCTTCTTCCTTTTTGGCCGCCTGCTCTTCACGTTCCTTCTTTTTCCTCTCACGCCTGTCATGGAGCTTGTTCGCGATCCATATACTGAGCATGGAAATAATAGAGATCACATTGATCGTCGTGCAGGTGATCAGAACCTGCGAATAAACCATTTTATCCATCGTTTTCACCTCGATCCTCTGGTTGTCACCGGCGGCAGCACAGACCACCGCCGGCTTCAGTTTTCAGTTAAGACAGGAAATCGTCATCTTCCTCTGTCGCGAAATCATCCTCAGCCCTGCTCTTGCCGCCAAGAGGCTCGCCGTCACGGATCTTCTGCAGGTTGTTCAGCCCGCACGCGATCCCGCGGTTGCCGTTGCTATTGAAAGCATAGAAGTTGATGGAAGCACGACCATACACGCCGGAATAAACCTCCGAACGGTCAATGATAGGCTGCCTGTCCGCGTCGACGATACCCGGAGCCGTGGAACTGTTGGCGTTGACGAAATAAGCGTTCGCGTATGCCTCATCATCCGGCCTCTCCGCATCGCCGTCCCTGAGCGGGGTCTTCAGTGCTGAAAACGCGGGAACGCTCTTCCCATTGCCCTTCAGCTTGCTCTGGCCTTCCTCATACGCCGCCTCGATCGCCGCGCGGATCTTCTCCAGCGTCTTCTTGTCAGACTTCGGGATGATCAGCGACACCGAAAACTTCGGAGCGCCGCCGTTGATGGACTTGGCATCCCACACGTTCGCGTAAGACCATCTGGTCTCAGGCCCCGTGATAACCTTAGTAGGGTTGATAAAATTCTTGTTAGACATAATCGTTTCCTCCTGTTAATTGTCTTTGAAATCTTCAGCCGCCGTATTCATGGCAGGCCGTTTGTCACTGTCCGGCACAAGCGCCGGCTTTCCGGGCGGTTTATAGGTCATCCCGCCCAAAAGTTCCTCAAATCTCTTCTTCCCAAGCAGGGAAGTCATTGCCGTAATGCCCAGAAGCTTCTTCTCATAAGGGTCAAGCCCTGCCGCTTCCACGGCTTCAGCCACAGCCGCCTCATCGGTAAACTTGCGGACGCTCCTGCCTTCCACGATCTTGAATCCCGTATACTCCGTACCGGAAAGGGCCTGCTGCAGGGCGTATTCCTTCACATCGCCCGCCCATGCCACAAGGCTGTCGATCCTCGGAAGTATCGCCGCGATCTCGTCCATATCCAGCGTGTCCGGCATCTCAAAGTCATACCTCGCAAGCTCAAGGTTGTATTCCGCCCTCTTACGGCAGGTCGCCTTCACCTTGCAGAACTGGCAATGGTCTCCGGCCTTGAAATCGCCCTTGCCCTCATACGCCAGCTTCGCTACTGGCACAAGCACCTCATCTGCCCACGTAAGAAGTTCTTCCTTCGTCATGGAAAATGTGCTGACATTCTCCCGGCGCGGCTGGTAGATCGTCATCCGGATCTCCCTGATATCGTAGATACCGTCAAACAGTTCCACCGCGCCCAGCGCGTAACACATCATCTGCGGATTCCTCTCAGCCGATACCAAGATGCCCAGGCCGTGCTTGTAATCGATGATCTGAAGCACATCGTCCGCCACGATCACGCAGTCTCCGGTTCCGAAACCTTCTTCCACCCACCGGGAGAAATCCAGCCTCTGCTCCACCATCACCTGCGGATCCGGGCAGAGCTTCTTCGCCCCTTCCACCTGCTCTATCACATAGGAACAGTAACCTTCGGCGCAGTCCTGCATTTCCTGGTCGTAGTAGTCCAGGTTTTCGGTCGGGTCTTCCGCATCCCTTCCAAGTGCCTTTTCTACCAGATAGGCACAGAGCTCATGGCAGTCCGTGCCCTGTTTGGCATAGGGGCTTGCCCTCTCGTCCACGCCCTCGCAGGCTTTCGCGGACGGCGGACATTCCAGCCACCTGTGCGCCGATGACGCCGACAAAAAAGCATGTTTAGCCATCGCCCAGCACCTCCGCTTCCGCCTTCAGCTCCGCGTACTTCGACGCATCCACCTCGGACAGCTTGTCCGCGCCATACTTGGAAAGCAGTTCCTTCACCTGTGCGGTATGCCCCTGTCTGGACTTCTCCGCAAGGACCGCCCTGACCTCCGCAAGCGTCACCTCTTTTGACTTCGCCTTCTTCGCAGGCTTCTTTTCTTCCTTTGCCTCGGGTACCGGTTCCGCCTCCGCTTCCGTACCGGAGAACATCTCCGTCAGCGTTTCCGATATGCCGATCAGCACCTCGCCGCATCTCTTAAGCTCTGCAAGTTCCGCCGCAAACTCGCTCATCTTTCCCATTGCCGCATCCTCCTTCCTTGACTTCTTTCACGTCCACTGACTCAACCGACTGTCCGGGCTTAAGCAGGTACACCTGCGTGAAATCCCCGAACAGGAACCTGATCAGTCTCGCCGGAAGCCTTACATCAGCCCCTTTGAGCACCATGCCGGTCTTGCCCCGCGGATCCGTGACATTGATGGTGATCCTGTGTCTCAATGCCATCTCTTCCACCTCGCTTTCCGAAGGAAGTTCCTCTTCCTTACATATCCCAGTCAAAGAAAGAGGGGCTTTTTAAACCCCTCCCTGAAAAACTTTTCAGATTTCTTTCCTGCACATCTCGGTCAGCTGTCTGGCGATCCTACGGAGCTTCTTTGAAACGGTGTTCTGTGACACGCCCTTCATCTTCGCGATCTGTTCCTGTGAATACTCTTCAATGTAATAGAGCTTGTACAGTTCCTGGTCTTCCTCCGGAAGCTCGGAAAGCTTCTCATAAAGAAGTTCTTTCATCGGATCAGGCTCTTCCGCCGCCATCTCCGCCAGCTGCTTCGCGTAAACGCTGGTTTCCGGATTCTCCGTCATCATCAGTCCGTCCATTGACAGGTTCCAGTTCTTGTCCGGCTCTTCGCCCGGATGCTGTGCCTTCCATCCCTCGACAGCCTTCTTCTGCCAGTCTTGCAGCTGCGGTCTCGAATTTTTGATGTTGTTGTAGACCTCAGCATCATCGAAGGAATGATTTGTCTTGATCCAGATCGCTGTCTCATCGCCCTCGGCAATGACAGAAACCGTTCCGTCATTAAACTTGTACTCATACTTGCCTCTCTCGTTTGTCGGTGTTTTCCTAAATAGCATCTCTTGCCTCCGTTTCTGGCCCGGAGGCAGTGAGACAGGACACCGACAAGCTTATCCCCCAACATACCCATGATGCAAAAGAGCGCAGTAAACCACGGGTACATACACATCGCTTTCCTCTGCTGCCTATTCGGCAACTGTCTGGAATGCAATATGTTCGTATCCTGTCCACTGCGCATCATGGGCCGATATGAAATTTGTAAATAGCTATTTGGATATCCGCCGGATACCCATCAGAACCTTCGTCCACGGATGAGGACTCTGATCCGTACCCACCGTCCTACTGGTGTAGGTATGAGAAACCCTGGTTTTCCGATTTCTCTCCTATCTTTCTAAGCGGCTTTCGCTAATCTTTTTCCGGTTATCCGGATCTTAAATCTGATTCGATTGCATATAATTCACTGAAAACCTCGGATAAATCGGATGATGCAATTTGCTCTATTGACTTTGCTCCATACTTTTCCAGGACAAAATCCACTGCTTCATTTCCAATTTCTGATGAGATAAATGAGGCTGTGTTTTCTATATTGATTAACCAATCATTCCGTTCCTGCTTTGTCATTGGTCTATCCTCCTTATGATTTTTGGTAAATAATAAGGCTTTTCTCGAAAATTGTATTTGGGATGGATTGGCGGTGAATTTGGTTTAGAATTTGGTTCAGAATAAAAAAAGAGCCCTGCAGATTTTCTCTGCAGAGCCTCGCTCTTAGAATTTGTATGTAATATTATGTCGGATTGGTTTTCCAGAAACCGTTTCCCTTAGTATATTTCTGCATATGGACCGTACTGTAATCAATCGGCGGCAAATCATTCTCGATAATGATGATCTGTTCCGCACACGGATGATTGATAATATACTTGAAGAGCGATGACTTCATGCTTTCAGAAGCCAGTTCACTATCATCGACATCTTCTTTCAGCGACAGTACCGGCGAATCCATTACAAAAACATTCGGTCTATATGTGCCATATTGCTTCAAATATTCCTGAACCGCCATTGACAGAATGACATTCAGAAATGCCCTGAATCCTTGTCCATAGGATTTCTTCTTCGTCTTATTTACTTCCAGATCAAATGTTTTCAATATGAACTCGGATGTACGATAATCGTCAAACTTACAGTCTGTCAGAAGATGATCCAGGATTGCATGGAATTTCCCCATAAACTCTTCGCCGTAGAATTCATTGATCTTAAAGCTCGGCGGTTCCGGCTTTGATTTGAAAGCATTCAGGTTTTCTCTGATTTTACCGCTTACCGTCTCATAAGCAGCCTGCTTACTGCGAAGTGTCAATACCATAGAATACTTGGACAGCTCATCCCTCAGCGAATCAACTTTTGGCTGTAGTTCCTGACGGATTTTATCTTCCAATTCAGCCATGCATGTCTGTAGTTCCTGACGTTCCTTTTCCTTTGCTTCTATTTCTGTTTTCAAACTCTTCTGTACAGATTTCAGATCCGCAATCTTTGGAGTGATCTTCTCGACCTCAATTATTGCGGCTTCCACGCAGGAATCCTCTTTTTCAGGCTTCATCGGATTCCCGCAAAACGGACAATCCTGTGGCTGCACAACCCCTTCCCTGGTAACATGCTCTCCCTCTACCATAAATGTCAGCCGCTTCAGATTAGAGCGATATTGAGACTGTAGAGATTTATATCGGTCAGCCAGAACATGATTCTCTGTAAGCTCTTTATCTATTTCATATACTCTGGTACCGATTCTCTGATTTTCTTCAATCAGCGTCTGTATCTCACTCTCGGTATGATCGATTTCTGAAAGGATCATCGACATACGTTTCTCTATTTGTGCCGGAGTCTCCATATCCGGTGTAAGCTGAAGCTCCTTTTCCTGCTGCTGAATTGCTTCAAGTTGTTCATCCGCAAAAGTGATTACAGCTTCCTTCTTCGCCTTATGGATATCCGGTTTATCATAATCCTGTCCATCGTCATGATCTTCACCGGTCATTAAAAACAGAAGGGCTGATTTTGCCACCGGCTCTCTTGACGGTTCCGTAGGAAGCAGAACGCTCTTTTCCGCATCTATCTTTTTCTCACGGATTACAAATATCTGATCGAATGCCCGGTTACTCAGTTCTTCTCTCTGACAATGCGCAGATTTATTAACTCTATGATTTGGTTCAATACCCATGAGCTTCAGCCACACATGGCAGATCCTGTCGTTTCCCTTTAATGTGTAATCGCCTGAAGCTATTCCCTCCACGCTACTGACAACATGAACGACAGTCTCATTCAGTTTCCTATCCATCGAAAGATAGGAACCATCAACATCGATCTCGACATGGACATTATCATAGCCCTTATTATCATCGATTCGGGTTTCCTCATTCCCCATAACATAATCGATGCACTCTGCCACATAGCTCTTACCGGTATTGGATGAACCATAAAGTATATTCACGCCGGGATAAAGATCTATGGAAGAGGTCTCGACATTTTTACCTGACATAGTAACTTTCTTAATATAGTACAATGCTGTTCCCTCCTTCCTTAATCACCTTTTATGGCTTTCATACGAATGAGCTTCTGTAACTCACTTTCGCTGTAGTTAGAATACTGCTGCAAAATCAGTCCCAACTGTTCTCTGTATTCCAACGCATAACTACTTTCCATCCCATTGTAACACTGAATACCACTATCAGTAGCTGAATACCTGAATCCGTCCTTCAAATCAACTTTTAATAATCCTTGTCTGACCAATGCCTTTATCGCATCACTCACGGCTTCTTTCCTGGCAGAAAACTCACTGTATTTGAATCCGTTGTCTCCATGCAAGCTATGTCCATCAGCTATGAACTCATGAGAATACACCGTCATAAAATCAAAGGCTATCAACTGATCCTCAGAGAAGTTTCTTCCTGAATCATATGTTGCAAGCAGCATGATTCTCGGGCGGATCTCAAATTTTGAATTATATAATCTGTCCATCATTGACCCACCAAAGTTTATCCTCTCCGACTAAAAAATGACAGATTCCCTGCTTCTCTGCGGCGGCAATCCAATCTAATAGCCTTTTCTTTGTATTTCCGGACAACTGTGCATTTCCCGCTCTATCAAGAACCCTCAGAAGCCTCTGATATCCATTCTGTCCTTCGCTTATGCTCAGCTCCCATATAGGCGTAATCTCATCACAGATTTCCTGCTTCACGATGTCAAATCCATCTTTTTCTTCAATCTTTAAGATCTCCTTCGATGATTCCCGAATAGTATCGGCTGAATAAAAGTCCCGACGTTGTTTTTCAAAATTCCTTTGGTAGATCGGATAAGATTGCATATCCTCCAGCTCCATACAAGGAATCTTCTCAGCATCAGCATATGCCATTAGTAGCTGCTTCACATATTTCATTTCCTTTGCAGAATCTATAACCAGTGGCGGCAGTTTGCTTTCTGGCTTTGCGTGCTTTTGAACCATTGTCTCAAACATCTTCAGTTCTTTGGTATCTTCATCATCCAATTCCGGTGCAACGATTTCCTGATCGATCATCACGCCACTATTTGGCTGAGGCACTGCATACAGAAAAATATAGGCAAAGAAGGAACCAAAATCCGACTCATCACGAAGTCTGATCCAATAATCCAAGACATCCTCGTCAACCACATCGTCGCTCTTAATAAGATCTGACATGGCATTGATAACAATCTCCAGTTTCTGAGGATTGATAAGACCGTTTATGACGTGACCATCAAAATAATCTGGCGCATCCTTGATTATGTCAGCGTTTCCTGCGCCCTTTTGTAATGTTTCCGCGACATCGTGCTGTCCTCGAAACCATTCAATAGATTCTTTATCCGGCACAATATAACGCTTGTGCGTTATTCCCTGTTCAAGATCCTTTTTGGTGATTCTTCCACTAACAACGTCCTCATGATCGCACATAAATTCAAACAGAACTTTAGCCATACCGGTCATGTTCCGTCTGTTCATTCCTTTTTCAATTACATGCGCATATGAAGAGTAGTTTATCGTTGCCATTGCTTAAAATCACCTCAAGTTATCAATCCTATAAATTCATCGTTATTCTATCCCTAATGCTTTCACCGCAGCATCCTCCGGGCTGCTGTAAAATGAAATCTGGAACTTTGCAAATAATTCTGTCGGTACCGTCGGTATATCCGCCGCACTGCTCATCGGAATCAGCACCCTCTTAGCACCGGCATCAAAAGCCACCTGAAGCGTGGATGCCAGTTCTTCCACTCGGTTTATAGTTCCGCCGATACTCATGGAACCCAAAACGCATAACTGCGGCAATATAGGCTTATCCAGCGCCACGCTGCAATATGCCACCAATGCCGGAAGCGAAATATTGCTATCCAGACCTACTCCCTGGCAATCCTGAATATGCATCAGATAATCCCTGTTATCGGTAGATATCGAAGCACTTATCTGTTTAGCATTCGCTTTGAAGTAATTCTGCGCTGTCTTTACAGATTCCTTTGTTTCCTTTGCACTCTGCATACCGGTCACATCAAACTTGCCACTGCCATTCGTCATAGTGCTTTCAAACTTGAACAAGCCCATCATGCCATTCGTTCCATTGGCAACCGTATATACATGACCAGGCTTACCGATACCTTCAGGAAGCAGCTTGCCGCCGCCCTGTTCCAGAACCGGTACGAATACCTCTTCCATATTGGAATTGCGGATAAAGGAAAACTGCACATCATAGAACTCCATACCGCCGATTTTCTTCAGCTGTTCTTTGACCCTACGCCTTCCCTCGATTGCATATCTCAGGATTTCTTCCATATCCTCTTCCGTGTACTTTTCGTCCGGATAGATCAGCTTTGTCAGGCCGGATACCATCTTTCTAACACCAATGGTGTCTCTCTGATTCAGGCATCTTCCCAGCTTAAAGAACTTGTCAAAAGCGTCCGTCTCCGGAATCTTCCTCATCTCACGCATGAACTCCGCAAGATAATCAGAAATGAAACCATAATTATCCGTAAAGTATTCCGGACGCATCTTCGGGATTTCCCATCCCGGAATATAACAATGCATCCTGTCAAAAAACGCACTATCGATCATCGCATCCGGGAACGGCTCAAACAGATGGGAAGTCTTCAGAAGATAGTCCACACTCTGATTGATATTTCCCACAAATACCATTGAAGCATTCGCCTGAATAGCGTCCTTCCCTCTTGCAAAAGATCCAGAAGCCATATAGTCCTTCATGATCTGAACACCATCCTTGTCCTTGAAATTGATTCCGGCAACCTCATCAAATGCCACGCAATCCCAAAGACCTACCAGACCAACCTGCCGTCTTCCCATGTTATAGAAGAGATTGGCAACCGTTGTCTGTCCGCCTGAAATAAGAATGGAGTTTGGCGACAGCTCTTTATAAATGTGAGACTTACCCGTTCCACGCGGTCCCAGCTCACAGATATTCACATTGTTTTCTACCAGCGGAACCAGCCTTGTCAGCAAATGCCATTTTACTCGATAGTCAAATTGTGTCGGCTCCATACCGCAGGAACGGAGAAGCAGATCTATCCACTCTTCCTTCATGAACTGGCTTCTGGCCTCGATAATCTCATTCTTATCCAGATTCGGCATCTGGATAGGCGTGATCTCATTGATCACGAATGGGCTGCTTTTCTTCTCATCCTCATTATAGAAATAGGTCAGATCAACAATACACCAGATACCACCGGCCAGAAGCTTCTCATACGACCTGATATACTTCGGATGTACATAAATCCCTTTGATGCCCAGGAACAGAAAATCTGCCTCATACTGATCAGTACGCTCATTCAGCTTAACGCTGATCTTGTCGATGACCGTATGTGTTCCCTCTTCCTTGATCCGTGCCTTGATCTGTTCTGCTTCATCCGGACGCACATAATTATCTGAAAGGATCCTCTTCACCTGTTCGATACCGGCTTCAACTTCACTTTCATCGTCCGATGTGCAATAATTCCCAAGCAGATATTCCAGCACATAGGTAGGAACATTCGCACTGTCTTTGATCTTCTTTGTTGCCCCCTTCGGAACCACACGCCCCGAAAAGACCTCAAACACTTTCTTATCTAATTGATCCATGAACCTATGCCTCCTTTAGAACATCTTGAACTGCAGGATGTCTATCGTAAACTGTTCCCGTTCTATATATTCATCCGGCTTTGCGATATTCTTCAAAATCAGGAAATACCGTTTGCTGCGGTCAAACTCGATATTCATAAGGTTGAACCGAATCTTTGTACTTCTTGAATCCACATCATCGCTTTCCGATGCAGCCACAAAACGATATTCGCCTGATACCTTATTCCCGTCTTCATCCACAAGATAGGTCTCACAAGTAATGGCCTGCTTGCGTTCCTCGACCTTCTCATACTGTTCAAATTCAAGAGTAAAGCTTCGGTTTGTAATCTTCCTTGTAATACTCTTAAGTCTGACACCAACCGGTGCAACGGCTTCTTTGTTGCCTGCCGCTCTCAGTTCTCCCAGATGGATGACCGGAACAATAATTTCCTGCAATGACGCTCCACCATGTACATACTGAAGCCCGCCGCCCTGCGTCTTAAACAGATCATATCCATAAGGAGAAATAACCTTATATTCACCATCCGAAATATTTTCCAGAGTGAACTCCACCGTATACGGAATCTGAAGCGACTTATCGTCCGTCAGAACAAACCGCTTTGACAACTCGGTCGGATGCAGAGAAACGACATTGCTGTATTTCTGTGATTCCTCTACCTCATTCCGTCTGTACAGGAAGCCGTGATCTGCCGTCACGTAGAAATTGGAGATCTGCAGGTTGTTATACAGCTTCCGGATCAGCGTCAGGATTTCATCTACGGCAGTCTGAGCCACATCAAAGACCTTGCTTTCATTATGCTCACCGGCGTTATCTATAACATTATGATAAATATAAACCAGCGACTTATCCGCCATATAGAAGCGCAGCTCATTCCTGGACATCTTGTTGATGTCCTTGTACTGAATTGCCGCATACGATGTTTTTTTCTTCTTCAGGATTGCATCCCTGTCCGCCGTATCCACCGTAGACTGTTCATCGACAGTCACCAGCTTATTAACATATGCCATGAGCCTATGAGGAAGAAGTGAAGCCATTCCAAAACGTGTCTCTGACGGAAGCGGAGAAATCGCAAATCTGATTTCTTCATTTCCCTTCAGCACCGTATCCGTCTTCATCTTCTCATACAGTTCTCTTCCGATCTCATAACGGAAACCATCTGATACGATCACAAAGCATTTCTTGTAATTCTTATTCTGCACTTCCTGATAGAAGTTACGGGACATCTTTAATCCAGGGAAGTCCCAGTTACCCTGTTCCTTCAGAGCATCGCTGAATGCCTTGCCCAGCGGATCCAGGAACTTACCCTGATATGCTGCTTCGACCATGCGCATCAGGTCTTCCATCTCAGGGATCGGATTCTCCAGCTTATTGAAATTTGCACAGATCCGACGATAATAAGTATCTACCAGATAGTAGCTTTCCGTATAATTCTGAACATAATCCGTCGCCAACAATCCTGTAGAAATCGGTGTTTCCAGCTTCTTATAAAAAGCCATAACCGAACTCAAGATAGCATATTCCTGGCTGTGCGCATCATACCACATCGAATTCAACCGATCAGATATCACGCGTTCAAAAGTGTTGTAATCCAGACTTCCATTTACAAGACTTGCAGATATCTTTTTGATGATATCAATGTCAATACACTCAAAAATATCTGCCGTCTGCACACAAGTAATATCCCTTGATACCAGAAGCCCCTCAATTTTCAGATCCGTTGCAACATCCAGTTGCAGAGCCTCATATCTCTTATCCGCCTTGATCTTATCCACAAAGAACTTTGCGTCCATTTGTTCCGGACCCGTAATCTTATACTGCTCATAAAATGACGGAAGCGCATCAAACTCTGCCTTCTGCTCCAAAAGTGCCGTGAACATGAAACGCTTGATCAGCGTTTCGATCTTTTGATCACCCTCATAGTTGTAATAACGGCAGATTTCATCCCACAGATATTCCTCAAATTTAAACTTCTTAAGATCCTTGTACTTACTGGATTCCGAATTATCAAATACCAGCTCAGTCAGAACACTTTCGATTGATCTGGATGAAGCCCTTACCAACACGCACATCATCGCCATGCGAAGATCTGCCGGTTTCATCTCATCATTTACTGTCACATAATTCGACAGCTTCTTTGTCCTGCTCTCAGCGTCAAAGAACTTTGAATGCCATTCTATTACACGACGGAGATCCGTATTGGTCAGATTCATCCTTCGCATGGTCAGCGCAACAGTATCGGCATAATACTCTTCACTGTACATCAGAATATCTAGCAGCCAGTTCTCATTGTCCACCGGCTTTTCTGCCGGAATATATACCAGAAAATCTGATGCTGTATCGTCATGCTCTATCGTCTTCTTTATTGCAAATTCGTTCTTATCACAGAACAGCACCTTGCAGCAGTCATAGCTGTCTGCTTCGATATCGTCCTTAAAGTTTGCCGGAGGATCATACCAAAAAATAATCTTACGACCGCTGGCCTGCTTCTGGCCAAACAGCTTTATGATTTCTTTCCTGGCCTCCTGATAATCTATACTTGCCATTTGCTACCTCCGATCATTTCAACGGGGAAAGCAGGTCTTTCTTAACCTTAGTTCCACTGTCTGTTACTATTTCAATTCCTTGGAATTTAGCATAGTTTATCTTTACGCCATCATCCAGATCGATGGAAATATACCGGTTCGCCATATGATCCAGAACCTGCCCATATTCGATTGCCTCATTATAGGCAGCCACCAAGTTCTGGCGCTCTTTTTCAAGTTTCAGTTTGTCACGACCTTCTGCATGTGCAATTCTTCCGTTCAACTCTTCCAGCTCATTCTTCTTCCGGGTAGCTTCCGGCAGGAAATACTTACCATTGATCCGGGCAAGAGTATCCTCATCATATCTATGCATATAGATCAAGCACTTAAAGCCAGCCTTCTTACCACTGGTGAAAAGCCAATAAATTGGTCTCTTCTGATAGATTTTCAGATGATCAGCATAAAAGCCATCATTCAAATACCGGTTCAGTGTTTCTTCGGAAGATTCGTTATTATTTTTCCCTAGAGCCTCTGCTATGAAATCAATGTTCTGTCTATAGGTATTCTCCCCGTAAATATGCTTGATCAGCTTTATCAATATCGTTGTAAGACCATCTTCCATACCAATCCCGTTGTAGATAGGAATGATTCCATCATCATCCGGCTGATAAGAAACATACTTTGATGCATCCCATTCACCACCAGCATAAGCCAATCCCGGAACATCAAGTGAATATCTTCCCATAGCTACACCAACAAGATATGATATCAAAGAACGGATATCGCGTTCCTTATCTGCAAGGCGAACGGTTACATCTTTATCTTCCTCTTCTGCGCTAAGTTCTTTTTGAAGCCCGTAAATATCAATAAATATGCGATTAAGTTCTTCCTCATTTGCTTTGAGACTGTCAAAATGAGACTTACACTCATCAGCCCACCTATCATAATGCCAGGCTATCAATCCAAACTTCTCCATACGGTTTTTGGCAAAATGAGTACATTCGGCATCATGCTTATCTCTCGGAAGAAGTAAAAGTGGATGAAACTTGAAATCCCAAGAAGTCTCAAAAGAGTCCCAATCACTACGTGATATATCAACATTCTCTTGAGCAAGAGCATTCACCGTTTCCGAAATGCATGTATCATTAAAAGGTACTGCTTGAATATATCCCGGAGGGTAATTGATTGTAGGATTTAGCACTCTCAAATACATATTTGCAACCTTGGACTCCAAAAATGCCATTATACATAACAGTTCATTCTGCTTGTTAGCGGCAAAGAACGGTCCTGCTGTATCGAAAATGAAGCCATTTTCCGCATATCTGCAACAAAAATCTCCTGTTGAAATTGTTGTCCAGCTTAAAGCTCTATGGAAAGCATACTCTCCATTGTAGTTATGAGATCTGACACGTTTTCCCATGTAGTTATCAAACTTCATTTCGTATCCATCATTTTCCCAATTTACTACACTGTCCAGATTTCCATACCATTTTCTATATTCCCCTCCGTTATGGATTGGAAACCATCTTTTTCTAGAAGCTATAGACTCGTCATTATCATTCATGCCAAAACCAATTCTGTTCACAGATACCTCATGCCAGAATCGAATAAACCTTCCCGTATCACCTGTAACCAGTCCAATTCTACCGTTTCCATAATCACCGACAGTTTTCATGGAACCAAAATTATTTACAACTGCATCACTCAACCAATAAGCTATAGGTGTCCCCGGAATTTTTGAGAATACATCGTACTCTACTATGTATTGACTGTTCTTAGACAAAAACAGTTTTTCCTTTGCCTGCTGAGTAGAGGCATCTATCAATCTGCTAAAGTTTCCTTTAAAACCATGAATATAATTGTTACGTAGTATAAAGGTTGTTGTCTGAACCACCTCGCCGACAATAGCTTCAAACGCACGCGTTCCCAAATGCGCCATCGTAACTATAGTTCTTGCTGTTCCAATGTTTTTTCTAAGTTTTTCATAGCTTGCCAAAAACATCCAGCTATGCATATTTACCATTGATGTAAAGCCACTTTTCTTAACAAAATCGGTTTCCATAAACATAGCAAACATATCACTCTTACTATCCGAATAATTTTTGACAGCATACTCTTTTACTACGGCTTCCATTGATGAAGGATTTATATAAGGCGGATTCGTGATCATCACATCATACTTAGCTGACAAAATCTTTGCCAGATTGGACAGCTCCCTCAGACGTCGCATTCCTGCATCCAGGAAGCCAACATTGAACACATTGGATACCGCATTCTCCGATATCTTATCCAGCGCCCCGTCCAAACATGCAAAATCAATCGGCTTCACCTTAAGCAAAGAACCAATGGTTTTTCCATTCTCAAAGGTATCTACCAGATACGTAATCAGCTTAATCTCTTCATCATTCAAGAGATTTAAATCTTTCAGTTTTTTCCGATACCCAAGATCTTTCAGAAGTTTAGAGTCCTGTAATTCATATACATGTGGCGTTTCATAATACTGATCATTGAAGAAACGGTTATTGACGCTTCTTGCCTTCATGATCAGAGAGAATGATGCCAACTGTGCAGCACGCTTATCCACGTCAAGTCCTACCAGATTTTTCTTCAGGATCAGAGTAGGTATATCTCTCTTCTGGTATCCGCGTTCCTCATACATCTTGTAAAGAAGATCAAACACATAAACAAGGATATGCCCTGATCCACAGCACGGCTCAATGATACGGATCTCTTCCGGATTCACATTTCTATACTTGATCTCATCAATCTTCTTTTGTACTTCTGCGGTCTGCGGGACATCCTCGACATAGTATCTCATTTCTGATCGAAGCGTGGAATCCGGATAACTTTCAAGCCATAATCTTCCCACGGAATTTTGTGCCATATAACGCACGATCCAGTCCGGGGTAAAAAGCTGAGTTACCGCTGGTAATGTATCCTTCGTGATTGTTTGCTTTGATGCATATACGACATCCTTCTTAGAAGAAATATAAAACTGATACATCCATCCTATAATCTCCACATCCTCCATAAAGGCAGCTTCCGGAATCTCATTCAGTCTGGTGATAACAGTATCCCCTTTAAGGAGATTCATCGGCAGAAGCAGTTCCAGATATCCCATATCAGAACTGAAAAGCATCGGCAAAATTCCAGACAGCACATTACACTGCTTGATCAGAACATGGCGGAATAATTCTTCAATCTTACCCTGCTGCTTATATTCCGCACAGAGATCCATATCCAGCCTCAGATCATCCTTCACCAGATTCAGATTCTTAAGGATTTCCGGCTCAATTCCGCCTGCCGGATTTGAAAGCACGCGGAAGCCATGCGGAAGGAAGCCATGTACTTCCATAAAGCGCAGAGCAACAAACCTGTTGAACCAGGTATACGCAAATTCTTCTATCACATTCTGATAACCCTGTCTTTTAACAAGGTCTATGATACGCTCTCTCTTCCCGAAAAGATCAGACGGATAAGAAGTCGGATCGCCCTCTATCGTAGTGACATCGCCCACCTTCTTTGCCTGCTTTATATTATTTTCATCATTGATTCCCAGAGCCTTCAGGGAAACCTCGATCTGGTTTTCAAGGTTTTCCTTTGCCCATGTGGAATACGTCTGTAAGCCTCTTTTGTCCATTTATCCGCTCCTTATCCAAGATCGATCTCATCATTGTTTTTGAGCTCAGCCAACAGTTTCTCACGGATTGCATTCAGCACCACGTCAACATCTGCAACTGTCTTCACCTTCTTGTTTACAGTAGGCACATAATCAATGATGCGAACTCTCTTTGCTCTTATCGGATGATCGTTTCCTTCGCTCATGACAGTTGATATGATGCGACGGAATCCAGAAAGATTATTTGCACTGGCAGTCACATAAGAATCCATATTTGCAGTCTGCCGACTGAGGGATCCTATCCACTCGTCATACTGAGCAAGAACCTCATCCGCTTTATCCTGAATACGGCTCTTCTGATCATCAGTAAGATCAGCACTAAGAGCATCAGACAATTCACAGCTTACCGTATCCCGGTCTCTCTCCACTGCCTTCTTTGTTCGATCCAGCTTTTCATCAAGGATCTTTTCCTTTGCGGCGTTCGCTTGGAACACCAGATTGGCCAGTTCATTCATTCTGGTGAATGGCATATCCAAGGAAATGATCTCATTCATTTGACGGACGATATCTGCAAGTCCCGAAAGATCCTGCAATGAGCAATTTAGGCCATACCAGTTGCAGATATCCTTTGCGTCCTGATAATTCTTCTGCTGATTACTACCGTCCTTATAAAATGCTTCCAGCTGCTCCAGCGTCTCCGCTTTGTCCTCTAGGCTGTCTTTCCTGTTAATGATCTCTTGGAAGATGGAAAGCGTATCGGATGCATGAAGGATTGCATCAAAGTCCTTGTACACTTCTGCTGCCGCGCTGCATCCGGCATAATCAGAACCATACTTTGTCTTCAGTCCGCTTAAGAACTCTTTCTTTCTGGTAAAGAAGGAAACGACACCTTCTTTCAGCTTAGCTTCTTCCAGCGACAGATTCTCCGAATAAATGTCTGACATAATACGCTTCACAGCATACAGCACCTGCTCGTCAATCTTCTCCTGCAGGCGGATAACCATTGTGTCGGTATTATTCTTACGAACCAGATCATTCTTAAACGATGTATTCCTCTCGTCTACCTCATTATCATGAATAAGTATCTGGATCTTATGGTGCTTCCACAGCACACCAATCATTCCCTGAATATCTAACTCACGCCATCCATAAGGCTTCTTAGAGAAATGATCCAGAAGGCTCTTCACCGTCACCTTCCTGTGAAGGCTCATATCATCCTTCACTTTGGTGGTGATTTCACCGTATGCGCCGAAGTTTGAATCTCCGAATAAATCATCCCCGTTGAGAGTCATATTATTATCGTTCAGCATAGAGAGAATACTTCTCTGATCCTGATAGAAATATGACACCAGCGGCAGCTTGAAATAATCATGCTTCACCATTTCTTTCAGGGCATCCTGAAGGCGGTCTTTTCCATCCTTCTGCTTAATATCCAGCTTGATACCGGACAGATAGATCGGCGCGGTTCTGAGGGAAGCCCTGATAATATCCTCAGCACGCTTTATACGGTCAGACAGCTCTGCCGATTTCTTACTCATAATCTCTGTAAGTGCCGCAGACATGGATGCGCTGTTATTACGCTTAAAGGTTCCTATCTTATTTGCCCGGATCAATTCATCTATAAATGTTCCCTCGGTTAGATCAACTACAATGGAGTTGGAGCGAACAGATTCTGCCTGAAACTCCGTCTCCGCACGCATACCGGAGAATTGCGTAATAACCTTAATGGTAATACTGTCCTGACTAAATGAACCCTTGATTTCAGAATCTACATATCTGTTCAGACCGAAATCATAGCGTCCTTCATACCTGTACTTATTGCTCTCCAATACCTTGTCGTAAATGATATCGAAGATCGTGCGCTGCACTTCTCCCTCATTATATGCAGAATTATTGATCTGCTTATTCACATCCTGCTCAGCATTTGTAAGGAAGTCGTATTCTTCACCGTTCTTCTGGATCAGAGTTTCTTCTTCCAGCTGCTGAAGCGCTTCAAAGATCTTATTCTTAAGAGTCGCCTTATCAGCATTGATATTATTGACCATCAAGGTCGCAAGGCGGTCAATCGTTGCCGGCATTTCCTTCACATGCTTGATCATAAACAGCACGCGAAGAACTCGGATTGCAAAGCCATCCAATCCGGCTCTTCTCTCGGCGTTTGAGAAAACGGTCTTTATATCGTAATCAATAAATTCCTCAATAGTGGAATAGAAACTATCGAACGGAACCAGTATTCCAGATTCCAGATCGGCAGCCTTCTTCGCTGAATTTTGGAAAGCGGAAAGAAGGGATCTCTCATTCTGCGACAGGTGGCGTCCTTCACTCATTCCGTGTTCACGGATAGCTTCAAACACCTTCTGCAGAAGTTCAAACTGATAGGATACGAACGGATATACATTCTTGAAGTCATCAGCATCCTTATATCCTGACCAAGTAGGCTTCGCCTGGAATAAGATCAGCTGTGACAGTTTATTGCTATTGGCATCATAGAGCGCTCGAAGAGGAGTCTCTGCGATATCCTTCTTTTCAAGAATACGTCTCTTGATAACCTCATCCGCATTGGCGCCGCTAAGAAGCAGTCTGGTATCAAAGCGTCCCTGAATCTTAGAGAAATCCTGCTGCTTATCCTTGGTGCTGTCAATCATCGCCTTAAGTTCCTGCTGAGAAGTAACCACTACCCAAGCCTGGCCACGGCAGAACTTTCCAAGGTCTTCTACGCAAGTCTGAAGGTTCAGCATCAGCTGTGTATTATCGCCGATAAACTGGCCCACCTCATCCATAAGGAAGATGACGCGGGTTCTATTCTTCGTGCAGTATGCATCTACGATCTTTGCAAATTCCTCTGTAGTATTCGTGAAATTCTTTGTCTGATCTTCGATGAACTTCTTTGCGCTCTCTTCGCTCATATCACGGGATGCTACCAGAGCACGGATAATATAATCACGGTTCAGGAGCGCCTTCGCTCTCGTCTGAACCCAGTTACGACCGGAATACTCTTCAAACTTTGAAATGAAATCCTGAAGCTTTCCCTCGTTATCCAGTGTGCGTTCCAGATCAGCAACCCACGGACTTGTCCCACAATATCCTACAGACTCATTGAAGGCGCGGAGCATGATATCCATGATGGCCTGCGTTCTGGTTTTGGAATCAGATTTTGCCTTGCTGTCTATATTGAAAAGAACAACCTTATTATTTGCTTTGGCGCAGGTCTTTATATCAGCCAGCACCATCTGATCCTTAATCTTATCCTCGAAATACTTTACTGCTTCCCATCCTGCTACTTCTTCATTCTCCAGGATATATCCCAGAATCTTCAGGAAGT
>ERZ777011.1852-NODE-1852-length-19594-cov-3.751062_pt1 | contig 19594 bp, 18 predicted proteins | sample MGYA00374964_ERZ777011 | MGnify/ENA primary metagenome ERZ777011 (study PRJEB29310, sample SAMD00008975) | mouse gut metagenome | study: EMG produced TPA metagenomics assembly of the Metagenome analysis of fecal microbiota from mouse which was promoted... | reverse complement strand
GTCCTCTGTCCTCTGTCCTCTGTCCTCTGTCCTCTGTCCTCTGTCCTCTGTCCTCTGTCCTCATTATTCAATTTGCAATCACCTTTCTCTTTTCGAGCCCATGCCTTGGCCGTTCATTACTGATTCAAATTCTGCACGTTCTCTATAACACTGCATCACACATACTTTCCATCCGATAAATACAGGACTGCTCTATCGCGCCAGACGCAAGAAGCTTTATAAACCCTTTGCAAAATACAGGTATGTGGTCAGAGTTTATCCCCAAACTATAGTTGCCCAGTTGGATTTTGCGCGTATCTATGAGCAAATTTATGAACTCATTTTGCGCTGAACAGTTTGACATCTGCTTCATAGCGACTAAGAAATCCCGGGCCTTTTTCATCGAGCTTTCCGCCGGCTTTGCCAGATTGGCAATATTCTTTAATGTATCCTCGTATTTATCTATTGACGCGACATTATACGAAATTCCTTCTCCGGTAAAATAAGTGACCGCAGTGGTAACAGTTGGTACCCCATACGCCCAATATTCAAGGGCCGCTTCGCCGCCGCAGGTAATGATGCAATCGGCCAATTCCTTAATATGGATTCCGCTCAAATCGCTGTCACACCAGTACATATTGGGCGTTTTATTTTTCATAAACACCTTCTTGATATATTCGTTTTGCCTATAATATGCTGTCATAGGATGATCTTTAATAATCCAGTTTACATCTGGAATTTTTTTAATGATCTCTAATGTTCTTAAGAACCACTCAAGATAGTCATGATAAAAATGCAGATAATAGCTTTCCCTTGGCGCGTCTACAAATGCGTGGGGCAAAATGAAAACATTTTTGTCCCGCTTGGAAAGTCCCAACTGCGCCGCGAGGTCACATGTCCCCTGGTTCCCCTTATTCTCTATAACAAAAAGGTTGTTTGTCTTTACAATGTCTAATTCCTTGTGCTCAATATAGTATTTTACCGCAGCCTGCATACAGTCAGAAACCGATGCTTTTTTCCCCTGCGGCCTGCCAGAAGGAATTCGTACTAACACCTCCGGCCAATCAGACAAAATGATAATTTCATCGGCTCCAGATACTCTTGCAACATCACCGAACAGCCGCTTGAGTTGAATTTTTTCAGTAGTAATCACATAAGCCGGCCGCCGCTGGGAAAACATTGCAAAGGCATGATCTATCAAAGACAGCGCGTTGCGAATATAGTGCGTGTATTGGTCCTTGCTGAGGTCAAAGCAGTCAAATGTCGGCTCCTCTTTCTGCCAGTTTTTTTGCAGCAGATAATCGTAGAGTTCATCGCCGAATTTAATTCCCCTGTATTCCAGCTCAAGCAGCCCATCTTTATCTTTATAGGTTGCCTCCGCCAATGCGTTGGCCGTTTCACGGGTTATTTTTTCCGACTGCTCATCTACGAACTTGTTGTAAAGAAGATGGACGCTGTCGCTAATTCCAAAGGATTCATCAAAGCCCTCCGGCAGTATGCGCCCGTAGCCGTCTATTACCGAAATAATAGGCAATTGAGTTTTTTCCTGAAGCCCTTTTGCCACAATATTTTCACGAACCGCCCAATCAAACTGGGCCGCCGACATGCCATGATAGACATAAATCCACTTATCGCCCTGCGTTACCTTGTTTTTACCTGCCCAATATTCCCGGTTTTTCTGAACCAGCTCCTTTTTAATTTCTAAATATATATCTTCCTCCCATAGGCGCTCAGAATCCATTCTCATACCCTCCTTTGCTTGAATATGAACCATCCAAAATATGCTCCCACCATTCCTGATGGTCTAAGTACCACCGCACCGTCTGAGCCAAGCCGGTCTCCAACGCCGTATTAGGCGCCCAGCCCAGTTCTGTCTTTAGCCGGGTCGGATCAATGGCATAACGCAGATCATGCCCCTTCCGATCCGCCACATAGCTAATCAGGCTGCGGGGCTTGCCCAATATATCCAGCACCTGCGTCACAAGATCAATGTTGCGCATCTCTCCATGTCCGCCGACGTTGTAAACGCGGCCGCTTTGACCGCGCCGCACAATAAGGTCAATGGCTGCACAATGATCCTCCACATAGAGCCAGTCCCGCACATTTAACCCAGCCCCATACACAGGAATTGGCTTATTCCCCAATGCGTTTGTGATAATGAGCGGGATAAGCTTTTCAGGAAACTGGTATGGTCCATAGTTGTTGGAGCACCGGCTGATCGTCACGAATAAGCCATAGGTCCTGCAGTACGCGCCGCAAAGCAGATCCGCCGCCGCCTTGGATGCCGAATAGGGGGAGGACGTCCTAAGTGGGCTTTCTTCTGTAAATAACAAGTCCGGACGGTCCAAGGGCAGATCACCATACACCTCATCCGTGGACACCTGATGGAAACGGCCTGCCCCAAATTTCCGGCAGGCGTCCAGCAGCACCTGCACCCCTATGATATTTGTTTCCAGAAACACAGAAGGGTGTTCGATGGAGCGGTCCACATGGCTTTCTGCTGCGAAGTTGACCACCACATCGGGTTTTTGCCGCAAGAAGATTTCCCCTATTGCCTGGGCATCCGTGATATCAGCTTTGAAAAAGCGGAATTTCGGATCATCAGTAATTGGCTCCAATGTCTCTATGTTTCCGGCATAGGTCAGTTTATCGACACAGGTCAATTCCAGCTCCGGGTACCGTTTTCGCATATAGAAGATAAAATTGCTTCCAATGAATCCCGCGCCTCCGGTAACAAGCATATTCATAAAGCAACCTCCCCGGTATGTCAGTAGATGTACTTCCCCATCGCCACATTTTTTAAATGCTGTCCATAGGCCGCGTTGCTATAGAACTCTGCCGCAGCCAGCAGCTCCTCCCGCCCGGTCCAGCCGTTGCGGTAAGCAATTTCCTCCAATGCCGCGATTTGGATACCCTCCCGTGATTCCACCACCCGGATGAACTCCGACGCCATGAAAAGGGACTCCACCGTCCCGGCATCCATCCACGCATAGCCGCGGCCCAAATGCGTTACCCGTAAAGCCCCTTCCTGGAGATAGCTCCTGTTCAGATCGGAAATCTCCAGCTCCCCCCGGACAGACGGGGAAAGTGCTTTCGCCCGCTCACAAACTGTTCCATCATAAAAATACAGTCCTGTCACCGCGTAATTTGATTTTGGCCGCTCCGGCTTTTCCTCAATGGATATGGCCCTGCCCTCCGCGTCAAATTCTACAATCCCAAAGCGCTGAGGATCCTTCACATAATAGCTGAAAACAGTGGCACCGGCCTCTTGATTTGCGGCCGTCTGCAAACGGGGGACAAGATTTGCACCGTAGAAAATGTTATCCCCCAATATCATGGCGCACTGTTCTCCGCCAATAAAGTCCTCGCCTAATAAAAACGCTTCGGCAAGCCCGTTTGGAGCCGGCTGCCGCACATAGGACAGCCGCAGTCCAAACTGCTTCCCATCCTTCAGGAGCCGTTGGAAATTGGGCAGATCCTGTGGTGTGGAAATAATCAGGATATCCCGAATTCCTGCTAGCATCAGTGTAGACAAGGGATAATAGATCATGGGTTTGTCATAGACGGGAAGGAGCTGCTTTGAAGTAACAGTAGTTAATGGGTACAGCCGCGTCCCGCTGCCTCCAGCCAAAATGATTCCTTTCACAGCGATTATCCAGCCCTTTCCCCGGCACACCGTTATATCGCAAACATCGTAAGCCCCTGCGGAATTCCTACCGTATAACGGAGATAAATTTGATAATCCGGATTCAAGTTTTTTACCATCCTATAGGTTTCTATCAGTACGTTTTCGTCAAACCCGGCACGTATAATTACCTTGGGTTTTCTCTGACTCAAAAGACCCTTCGCTCCGCTCAATATCTGAGGAACGGAAAAAGGGAAATTTATCTTCAGAAGCGTAACATCCGCATTGAGCTCAGCGCACAGTCCATCCAATGTCACTGCCGGACACAAACTGTATTGCTCTGCGTTCTCCTGAATTCCGCCCTGCTCCTGCTCTCCGCTGAATTTTACAACACCTTCCTGATCATAGGCGCACACCTGCCTGACCGTCACATTCTGAACCGCTCTGTCTTTTATGCGCTCACGCAATATGAGGCAGTTGCTCTCATCCGGCTCCAGGGCAATTATAGATCGATAACTTCCGTCAACCGCATCTACAAATGGCCAAATGGAATTTCCAACGCAAGCCCCGATGTCCAATAAGGTTTCATTTTTTCCCAACGCAAAAATATCATTTTGATAATAACTTATCCCCTCCCTGTAGTAGGGGAACATATAGGACGGATCATCATTGACGCGGCTTTCAAGATATGAGATAAAGCATTTCTCGGACGCTTCATCCCGCAGATCCGAATAAAATTCATTCAATATTTTGTCATTTTCTATAAGGAACTCCTCTGAAATAAGATTCCATATGTCATAGCAGCAACTCGCTATACAGTACACGTTTCCTACATTCTTAACCTGCCGCAACAACTCTGCGCCTTTTGAATAATTCGCGTGTCCAATGATTACGCTGAATTTGGGATAACGCTCTGTCACCTGTTCCATTTGGAATACCGGCAGGCCCTCAAACTCCGTCTTTTCTTCCGGAACATTGACAAAGAATCCAGTAATCGCTATCCCATAATTCCGGCAGTAGTGAAATACTCGTATGGCGAAAGCACCGCATCCCCAAATAAAAACAGGGTTTTGATCCTGCCTTATTTGGAGATATTGCGGAATAATCATATGTCGCCTTTCCAGGCGCGAACAAACAGATCCCTGAGCTCCCATATCCAAATTACACCCCTGCCGGCAGAAATTGATCTTGGGTTTTGTACCTAATTCAGGACTCCCTCAAATATTCCTTTAAGCAAATTGTTTTGTATGTACTCCACTTTTTCCGGTCAATGCAGTCGTACCAGATATCCTCCTGCTCCTCAATAGCCGCCAGCTTTTTGAGAAACGCCTCTGTCAGCTCATGCTTTGGTATCACAACCACGCCCGAATCGTCGCAAACCGCCACCGCCCCCTGAAACATTTCCCTGCGCTTTTCAATCGCGGCCTCAAAAGGGGCCTGTTTCACCGGCGTATTAAAGCACCCGACAGGGGATACTCCGCCGCACCAGATCGGGTAGTTTTCTTTCACCAGAATGTGAGCGTCCCGCATTTTTCCTGTGCATACAATCGCCGCGTTCTGCTGATACAACAGAATATATTTGGAGACAATATCGCCAATAATAGCCCGCCCGTCTACATCGATTGCGTCAATCAGGATCACTTTATCTGAAACCGGGTTTTTGTCCAGTTCCTCGTGGACCGTCCAGTTTGAGCTCTGCACCGCATAGAGGTATTGAATTTCGCCCGCCGCAAAGTGTTGGCGGTTTAAGGGGAATACCCCCTCCAAAGCGCCGCTTTTCCCCAGACAGTCCGCGACCTCCGTAGTGGACACACGGTTTTTTCGGATATAGTGAATGATTTCCTTTGTTATGTCCATTTTCTCCAATCTCCAGTGCCTACCGGCAAACGATTCTTACGTTCTGACGGATCTCCTCCATCAACGCAAGCAACTCTTTCTCCGTCTCACAGCAGGCGATGTAAAAACCTGCCCGGTCCGAATCTGTTCTGGCCTGTTCAATCACGTCTCCAGGCACGAAATTAAACCGGTGCGCAATAATTTCCTCTCTGCCTGACAGCAACTCCTGCCCGTCAATACGGGAAACAAGGCCGCCACCCTTTGGGACATCAAAAAAATGCAGCACCGCGCACCGTTTCCTATGCTGATCGGATATATGAAATACAGGGCTGGACACGTTCCCCAAGCTGCATTCTAAGAGGTATTGATAGATATTAACTCCCGACAGAAACGGCACAATGTGGGAGGAAATAAGATTTCCCCCGCCGCGCGCTCCAATTTCAATCAGATAAAATACTCCATCCTCAAACTTGTACTCAGCGTGCGTCAGCCCCCAGTCCAACTGGGACTGCTCCACCAGCATATCGTTTTGCCGGGTCAAACGCTCGTAATCAAAGCGCTCGTTTTTATGGGAAAAAAAGAGGTCGCAGGCTATATTGGGGTTGTGAGCAAAATGCTTTTTCTCTGAAACAGCCAGTGAATAATGCTTGCCCGGCGTTTTGATTCCGTCAACCGTGAACTCGGTTCCCCTGATATACCGCTCCGCCAAAACAGCCCGTTCCCCCTTGCTGAACGAAAGGGATTCTGAAAACAGGCGGCCGATATCCTCCTTTTGAAAAACAGTGAACACACCGCGGCTGCTACAGCTGTCCAGAGGCTTCATCACAATAGGCGCCTGAAGCTGGTCAAAAAACGCTTCTGCTTCCTCTGCTGTTCTGCACAATTTATATTCCGGGGAGGGAAACCCGTGCGCCTTGCAAAAGCCGCGCATTTCGAATTTATTTGTGTACATGCGGGCGCATTCCGACGTAAGCGCCGGAAGCGACAGCCTTTCTCCCAGTTTGGCAACCATCGGAACCGCGATATCACATTCATCTGAGATAACCGCGTCCACATGTTCATCCTGGCAATAGCGCACAACCCGCTCCAGGTCAAATATATCGCTCTGCAGCCCACCATCCGCGCAGGCCAGCGCCGGAGCATCCATATGCGGGTCTATCACCAGGGTTTTCAGTCCATGAGCCTTGCACGTTTTAGCAAGGGGGACCTGCCACTGGCTTCCCGGCAAGATCACGACTGTTTTCATGTGCAGCGCCTCATTTCAAAATAATTCTGCAAATTTCATCGACCTCGTCCGCCGGCAACCCTGCGTACAAGGGAAGCGTCAGCACATTTTCGGCCACTCCGGCCGCTACCGGCGTCCGCTCTGCCCCGGCTGGAAACAGCTTTTGATAACAGGTAAAACAGCTGGTCAACGGGTAAAAATACTTTCGTGCCATAATTCCGCGGTCTTTCAGCCGTTCACAAACCTCGTCGCGGTTAAACCGCACACCGTCAAAAAGGATGGGAAAATACGCATAGTTAGGCGTTGTGCCCGGCCGGAGCTTCATAAACCGGATTCCCTCTACACCGCCCAGCAGCTCCTGGTAACGTTCCGCCACGACTTTCCGCTTCACGAGCTCACCCCCCAAGTGGCGCAGGCTGCAAAGGCCCATAGCCGCCTGGAATTCGCTCATCTTAGCATTTCCTCCTATATAAGGGCAATCGCCAGAGCTGTCCTGACCAAAATTTTTTAAACATTCCAGGGGTTCAGCCAGCGCTTCGTCGGAAAAGCAAACTGCGCCTCCCTCAATTGTGTGGAATACCTTTGTGGCATGGAAGCTGAACATGGCCGCGTCTCCGAACGTTGCGGCGGAGCTTCCGTAATAATTGGCCCCGAAGGTATGGGCCGCGTCGTAAATCACCTTGAGCTTGTGGCGGCCGGCCGCCTGCTTGATGCCGTCCACATCACAAAAATTCCCGTACACATGGACAGGAAGGACAGCAACCGTCTTTCCTGTAATTAATGGCTCCAGCTTTTGTGGGTCCAGCGTCCAGGTTTCCGGCTCCACATCACAAAATACTGGAATCAGTCCAGCCCGGACGATGGCCTGAGTGGTGGAGGCAAAGGTGAACGGCGTGGTGATAACCTCGCTGTCCGCAGGGAAACCAAAGGCTGCCAGCGCAGTCTCCAACGCCAGATGCCCATTTGTAAACAGCTTGATGTGGGCCGCCCCCAGGTATTGCCCCAATGCCGCCTCCAGCTGCCGGTGCTTCTCCCCCATGTTGGTCAGCCAGCGGCTGTCCCACAGGCTTTGAATTTCTGCGCAGTACTCCTCAAACGGCGGCATGGAGGATTGCGTCACCTTGATGTTTTTCTTCATACACGTTTATCCGGCGGGCGGCCAGTCCGGGACAGCCCCGTCCCGCCGTTCGATCCCGCGCCGCCTCAGCAGCTCCGCCAGCACCTCCGTCAGCGTCACGATATCGCCAGGGAATTCCCCCTTCGCCGCTTCGAGCTTTTCCGGCGTCCGCTCCAAGTCACAGATTACCATGCAGTCTGCCGGAGGCAGGGGGTCATCCCCCAGGCGGAAAACGGTCAGCGTCTGGTGAACCGCGCCCGGGTTATCCAATTCCGCCCCATAGGCAGCCAAGCTGCCTAGCTCTTCCGCAAGCAAACGCCCTTCCCGGCTCATGCCAAGAATTGCCACGCGCTCATAACCCATAGCGGTGAAGTAGCTCCGCACCCCGGCCCCGCGCTGCCTGAGCAGCAACCAGGTATAATCCAGGTCCCGCTGCCGGACGGCGGCGGCAAGCTCCGCCTTCTGCTTGCGGTACTTCTCCAGCCATATTTTTTTGACAAGCACGCCACTTGCGATACCGCCCAAAATAGCGCCCGCACCCGCAGCGGTCACATTGAATTTCATGCGAATTCCCCCAGACACAGCAGACTCACGGCCAGCCGCTCAGCTTTTTCCTTCAATCAAATCCTTCAGACTCAAAATTGGTCCCTGGAATCCCAGCGCAGGCAGATCGGAGTACCAGTAACCGCCTTTGAAAAAGTCGATAAGCAAAATCATGTCCGCCAGTTCAGGTTTGAACTCTTGCTTTGCAATCTTTGGAATATCCCCGTCCGCGTCCTCTTTCACCCAGGTCAGCTGAAACGCGATGTCAATCCCAGCGTCCTGCATCATTTTGACAAAGGATTTGGAAAATTCGTTTTTTCCGTAATATCCGATACGCCCGCCTCCGGCCCGCTCCACACACGTCTTAAGAAATTCAGCGGGGGTAAGGCCCTGCTCATTCTGATAAATATCCAACAGCAACCGGTTGTAGATTTTCTCCTGCTCCAAAGGATGCGGAATCGCTTCTCGGATATTGTGGCAGCCCCAGTCGAAAACCTTGGGATCATTCCAGCAATCGTCTGACAGAATCTTGAGGTACTCTTTGTGATATGGATGAAGCGGATTCAGAATGTTCTTGAACCAGTATGTCTGAGGCTCCATTTTAAACCAGTTATAAAGGGGCTTCATGACAATCCTATCCACCTCGTATTCATCCGAGTGCGCAAAGGTATGGATAAACTCCGGCACCTCCCAGCAATTAGCTTCCTGGATTACCATTGTGACAGCCAGTGAGTTGATCTTCCCCTCTCTCCGCAGCCTGCTGAGAAAACGCAGATTATTCAGCTCCTGATCAAGATAATCAAAGCCGCCGCTCAGATACCGGTAGACCTCCCGCCTCAGGCTGTTCAACGTCACCGTGACCGATATATTGTACTCACCCAGATGGGAAAATCTGGCCCAGTGCGCCTCATCAAACAGGGTTCCATTTGTTTCAAAGCTGATGCTGAAATCCTTGCGCTCGGGGCGAAGCCGCTCCAAAAAATTCAAGTAGCTTTGATTTGCCAAAAATTCACCCTGGCCGTTCATGTCTAAACTTTCCGTCTTGTTCGCAAACGGCACCAAACGCTCCAGCGCGCTGTTAATTTTCTCGCGCTCCGTTTTCTCCACAGGCTGTAAACATGTACGGCACGAGGTACACGCGATATTGCAGGTGCGGTCATTGGCCATTGTGATGTTCAGCGGCGTTTCAGAAGGCACCGCCTCTTCCCGAATTTCTTCCTCCGTCAGATCCGGCAGTTCATCCCGCTCACAGAATGGGCAGGACATTTTCCGGCAAAAGGCAAAGGAACCGTTTAGAATACTTTCCCGCGCCTTTTCTGCTGATTCACTGTGCCATATTTCATCTAAATCCTGCTCATAGAGATTTCCGATTGTGCAATGCATCCATCCACAAGGCCAAACCTCGCCATTTGGAGCTAAATAAGCGTACTTAAACGGCCGGTCGCAAAATTTCATTGTTTAATCCTCCAGTTCGATCAGTGTTTTAACCACGAGCCCCATATACTTTACCGGCTGATGGCTGTGGACAATCATATTCAATATGTACTTCATGCGGACAGGACTCGGGTCCTTTACCGTCTCCTCAATGAAGTGGCGGAACCGGTTATCCTTCTGCTTCCCCAAATGGGCCTTCAGCCCCAATGCTTTTCGCGCCCAGCTCTCCAACCGACACGGATACATAAACATATCGTAATGCCTATACGGATTGGCGTAGTGCCGGGAAAAATGATTATGTCCGCCTGATTTCACAAAACGGTACGCTGATAATATCTCATTGCTGCAATAGAAGGGACCGTGGGGGAGCAGCAGCAGCATAATTGTTTTATCCCCTACGTTTCGGTGCGCTGTGTCCCGGATGGCATAATCAGCCGGGTCCATATCGCGGTAAATATTTCGATACATAAATGTCCCGGCCTGGCCCGGCAGCTGCCAGCCCGAGGCAAACTCCTCCAAGGTCATCACTTGACTGCACTGCACAAATTGCGGCGTCTGCGTATAATCAGGGATGCCATTCTCATCCACAATGACGCACTTCCCGCAGCACCCCACATATTCGGGATGCGCTTCAAGAAACTCCCACTGCTTTTGGAGTTTGCGGGGATCTACCCAATAGTCATCGCCTTCCAGATTGGCGATATACTTTCCCCGCGCCCGGCTGTACAGATCGGTTCCATTCCTCGTTCCACCTACATTTTCAGAGCGCAGGGTCAATTTGATGCGTTCCGGATAGCGGGCCTCATACTCCCGCAGGATTTCCGGCGTACGGTCCTGGGAGGCGTCGTCGCCCACTAGGATCTCATACCGCAGGCCGGTTTCCTGAGCCAGAATGCTGTCCAGCGCCTGAGCAACATAGTTTTCATGAAAATAGGTCAGTACAACAATGCTGACATCGATCTCCCGCTCTGTATCCATGCCTTCGCCTCCATGCTTGCGTCCCTGCCGCCTCACATGGCCCGCACTTGCCCGTCGGATGCCATGCTGTGGGTGTGCAGATCACAGATGTTCACAAATCCCGTTCCTTTGCCGCAGGATATCCACGGTTTTTTGAATCGCTTCGTTTCCCCAATCTCCTGGCTCCCATCCCAGCGCTCTGATCTTAGCGGCATCAAGCACCATCCGGCTGGCTCTGGAATATCCGGCCCGCTCAAGCTCGGCGGGGTTCTGGTAAACCACCCTGCACCCGCCTGCGGCAGCCGCTTGTTCCGAAAACTCCCGAATGGTCATCTGATACCGCCGGTCCGCGATGTTGTACGCCTCGCCGCGTACGCCGTCCCTCAGAACCAGCAGGACCGCCGCTACCGCATCCACTACATAGCAGTGGGATCGTTCCAGTGCCCCCGCGCTTTTCAGTGCGATATCCTCTCCCGCGGCGGCCCTCCGCAGAAATTCTGACACCGCCCGGCTGTCCCGCCCCGTCATGGTCGGCCCAAACAGGTGACACGGATGGGCAATGACCGCGTCCACCCCATATTGGCTGATATAGCTTTGGCACAGTACCTCCGCCGCCCGCTTCCCTTCCGGATAGCAAGAGCGGGGACTGGACAAGTCCAGCGGCCCACAGTAATCCTCTGTAAAATCATCCATATTGGCGTTAGGCTGGCCGTACACCTCCCCCGAGGACACAAACAGGAACCGCTTCATCCCGTGGGCCAGCCCGTAATCCAGCAGATTTTTTGTCCCCAATACATTGGCCATGAGGGTGTCCACAGGATATTTCGCCATGCTCACCGGATCGGCATTGCTGGCGGCGTGGATGATATAGTCTACGTGCTCCGGCAGGCCGTCCAGAGGTTCGCACACGTCCTGGGCCCGGAAAGAAAACCATTCCATATCCCAAACCGGCCCGAACCTCCGCTTTGCCGCATCCAAATTACGGCTCACCGCGATGATCCGGCAGGTACTATCTTGTTTTTCGTTCCAGACGCTGAGCAGATCCACCAGGCAGCTCCCCAGCATCCCGGACGCCCCGGTAATCAACACTGTTTTTTCTCGGAGGAAATCCAGCTCCGGCCCGGCGCACAGCCCCTCCAGCGAGGAACGATAAAGCTTGGAGTTCAGCAGCTCCATCCTCAAGTCCTCCTACCGCTCCCCAAGCTCCCGGACGGCCAGCAGCGCCTTGAAGATCTTCAGGTCGTCCTGGGTGGTCAGCTTGATATTGGTCTCCGCGCCGATGGAAAAATGCACCTGCTCCCCCAGCTCGATCATCATGGTGCAGCTGGCGATGGAATTGGTAATACCCTGGGCCAGCGCCCTCCGGTGGGCCTCCGCCAGCTTTCCGATGGGAAATGCCTGAGGCGTCTGAGTGATGGCAAGCTGATCCCGGGGCACCACCTCGCCTGAGCGCTCTCCCTCCCCCCGCCGCAGCACCACCGTGTTGCACGGCGTCACCACGATGGCCGAGCCGTACTGCCTGCACTGCACAATGCAGTCCGAGATGATCTCCTGGGACACCAGGGGCCGGATGGCGTCGTGGACCAGAATGATATCATCCCCGGCATACCGCTGTTCCGCCTCAAACACGCCGTTTCGGATGGAGCCCTGGCCGTTTTCCCCGCCGGAGACCACCCAGTCCAGCTTGTCGATGTGGTACTGCCGGGCGTACGCCCGCAGGATGTCGTGCCAGCCGTCCAGACACACTACGCCGATTTTATCGATGTCCGGGTGGGACTGAAACACCTCCAGGGTGTAGACAATCACCGGCTTGTCGTTCACATTCAAAAATTGCTTGGGTATCTCCTGCTGCATCCGCTGGCCGCTGCCGCCCGCGATAATCAGCGCAATGTTCATGTTATCCCGCCTCCTCCGCCCTGTCCGTAATAGGAGTCCTTGCCGTGCTTGCGGAAAAAATGCTTGTTCAGCAGCTCCTCCGGTATGGGGGAGGCCGCGTCTCCGCGCAGGAGCATCGTATGCCACGCCATATTCGCCGTTTCCTCCAGCGTCACCGCCGCTTCCACCGCTTTTTCCGGCGTCTCTCCCCAGGCAAAGGGGCCGTGGCTCCGGACCAGAACGGCCCCGCGGGAAAACACCTCCCGCTGCCGGAGCGTCTCCGAAATGACCCGCCCGGTATTCCGCTCATACTCTGTCCGGATCTCCTCCGGACGCATGGCCCGGGTGCACGGGATATCCCCCAAAAATTCGTCCGCGTGGGTGGTGCCCAGGGCGGGGATCGCCATCCCGGCCTGGGCCCAGATGGTGGCCCACCGGGAATGGGTATGCACAATGCTCCTGATTTGAGGGAACGCTCGGTACACCTCCAGATGAATCCATGTATCCACGGAGGGGCGCCGGGCACCCTCCATGGCCTGTCCGGTTTCAAAATCAACCGTCACAATATCCTCCGGACGCATTTCATCATAGCTTAACCCAGAGGGCTTGATGAGCATGACACCCTGTTCCCGGTCCGCCGCCGACACGTTCCCCCAGGTCAGGCAGACCAGTCCATAGGCGGGGAGCATCCGGTTGGCCCGGCAGACCGATTCTCTCAATGCCTCAAGCATCCGCACCTCACTCCTCCCGCCTGTCTCAGGTCAACTCAGCCCGAACATTTTTTGAAGCCGGGCCACGATTTCCTCGGGCGCTTCCTGTCCGTCGTTTTCCACGATCACATCCGCGTTCTGGGGCTCGTCATAGGGAAGGTCCACCCCCACAACCTCTTTCCGCCCCGAGGAGTACAGCTGCTTCTGATCCCGGTGGTAGAGCGTCTCCCGGGTCACTCTGATGTAAATTTCTTTGTAGTTCTCTATGTTTTCCCGGTTCCAATTCCGGATTTCGTCATACATGGCGATGCTGCACACCACCACGTCGATCCCCTGCTCCGCCAGCTCACGCCACAGCCGGAAGCCCCGCCGGGCCGCGTCCTTCCGCGCCTCGGTGGAATACCCCGAGCGGCCGAAAATGCTCCGGGTCTGATCGCCGTCTGCCAGAAAAACATTGTTTTTTTTCGCTCTGAGCCCCTGATAAAACAGTCCCCCGATGGTGGTCTTCCCCGCCCCTGCCAGACCGGTGAAAAAGTATACCGTTCCTTTTTCGCTCATTCCGTCGTTCTCCCTCTCTCGTATCGTTGGACCGCCTCGTCCAGAAGCCCGTGCAGCAGCTCAAAGCCTTTCTGCAAATCCCGGCGCTGGCTGTCGCCGCATGCGCTGCCGGCGGACCGCTCCGCCAGCTCCAGCATCCGCTCCAGCAGATACTGGGCCTGATCCAGCGCCTCCATCCCCGCCTCGTCCCGGTCCATCTCAATGGTACAGCGGCTGCTCCAGCAGCTCCTTGTCCAGCTTCAGCATAGGCATCATGTGCAGGGGCTGGCCATTTTTGTTCACAAACCGCAGTCCCTCCAGCAGGATTTTCGTGTTCGCAATCCGGCTGCGGGTATAGCCCTGCACATATTCGTCCAGCGCCTTCTGCTGCACCAGCTGCTCCAGCACCCCGTCCACCCGCTTGCCTTCCTCGCTGGTCACTTCGCCCTCCCGGAACACCTTGAGCCAGGTTTCCTTTATGTAATGGTCGATGGTGGTGAAGCCCTTGATCAGCTCCTCGCATTTCGCCTCGTCCACGGCCGCGCCGTCATAGTAGTGGAAATCGTAGCCGTAGTACTCATAGGCGTCCCGCAGGAAGTATTCAATGAAGTAACGCTCGTTGTCGTTGACATATTTGTCATATGTGTTATATATCTTCCTTGGATTGAAACCGGGAGCGTATCCATCGCCGCAGCCCCCTAAATAAGGCACCGGCACCCCGCCCTCGCTGCACATCTCCATGCTCTCGGTGTACGGCAGGTCCAGAAACGCCGCCAATGCCCGGAACGTCGCTTTTGGATTAAGTTTCCCGTCCTCCAGCCGCACCAAGATCCCGTCCTTGTACAGCCGGTCCTCCGGGTCGATCATAAAGCTGCGGTTCAGGATACGCTCCATCACCGCGTCGCTCACCACCGTTTTGGTGGAGCCCTTCTCCTTGTCGTCTGCGTTCAGCGCCTCATGATACATAAATCTTACCGAGGCCCCATGGCTGGTGGTGAACCGGCGCATGGGCGTAAAGGTCTTGATGTATTTGAAGTTCCGGAAAATAGGAGACTGGTGGATCTCCTCGTAGTTCTTCGCCTCCAGCACCGTGCGGTTAGCCCCGTCCACCCGGAGGCTGTACACGATGTTATAGAAGTGGGGCTGGAGAAACAGCGCCGGGACGATCCGGGCGTCCGCCTGCATACAGCAGATCGCCGTTTTCTGGCTCAGAAACAGTGCCACCATCAGATCCTTGTCCGTCCGGTCCCGCATGTGGTACAGGTCCTGGATCAGGTACCCCGGCCAGTTCAGGATGCGCTGCAGCGCTTCCCGCACACTGCCGCAGTCGTTCAGCATGGCCCGTACCTTTCCCACCTCCTCCTCCACATTGGACATCATCACCGATGGCATACAGAGCAGGTTGGGGTGGGCGTCGAACACCTCGTTGAAGAAGTCGCCGCCGTTATGGGTGGACAGCTGGGTGTGCCAGATCAGCTTATTGACCTCCCGGATGCCGATGGGCTTCACCGAGTACTGGCTGTAGTCAATGCCGAATTTTTCCTTGAAGTCGATGGGGTACTGCTCGATCTCATCCTCGATGAGAAACACCAGCTTCCGGCTCTCCAGCAGCTTGCGCACATTCAAGCACTGCAAATAGGAGCAGAACACCCCCCAGTCCGTATAGTGCAGGTAGACATGGTTTTCCCGGCCGATGTCCTCACTGCGCCGCACGTTGTCGTTCAGATATTCCAGCTCGTACTGGGAGTACACGTCCGCCGCTAGGACGGGCTTGTCCAAATCCTTGAAAAAGTTCCGGCTGATGACGGTCTCCCCGAAATTCACAAACTCTCCGAACCGGCCCTCTTTCCGGTAAAACGGAACGTACCCGTTGTGGTCGTCGTAGGGGAAAAACCGAACGGGCAGCTCCTCAAAGGGCACAAAATCCCGCCGGAACAGGTACGGATACTTGGCCAGCCGCTTGCAATTGCGTTCATACCGGGACCTGAGCATCTTGATGTTGGGCTCGTAGAACACCGCCTCCATCAGCGGCAGAATGTCCTCCTGGAACTGGCCCTGATTGTACAGCCCCACAAAGCAGCCGTACGACACGCGGTAATCCCCGCCGTTTTGCAGAATGTAAGCCGCCGCCTCCATCTGCTCCATTGGGTCCGCCCCCTGCTGGATGGCCAGGCCATAGGCGGTGCAGGCGTCCTTGGCCTGACCCAGCGCGGCCAGCTTGCGGGCAATCTCGATGGCTTCCATGGTAATTCCTCCCATTTTGCGGCGCTTGGGACGGACGCGCAAAACGCGTCTCTCCTAAACGCCCCATAGACATAGTGACCGGGGGCGGGCAGAGCCCGCCCCCGGTTCGCGCGTTGGATCGTTGTGCTGTCTGGCACGCTGCTCTTACTGGAGGAGCTGCAGCACGCCCTGAGGCACCTGGTTCGCCTGAGCCAGCATGGCCTGAGCGGACTGGATCAGGATGTTGTTCTTGGTGTAGGCCATCATCTCGTCGGCCACGTCGGTGTCGCGGATGGTGGACTCGGCGTCCTGGATGTTCTCGGTCATGACGGACAGGTTGTTGATGGTGTGGTCCAGACGGTTCTGGGTGGCGCCCAGAGTACCGCGGACGTCGGACACCTTGTTGATGGCCGCCTTGATGGCGTCCACAGCGGCGGCAGCGCTGTCCTGATCAGCGATGGAGATGCCGTCCAGGCCCAGAGAGGAGGTGTGCATGTCGCCGATGGACACGTTGAGCTGGTTGAACTTCTCCGCGGTGTCGCCGATCTGGAGGGTCAGACCCTTCTGGGCCTCCTTGGCCTCCACCGTGTTGACCTTGTTCACGGTCATCTTGAAGTTGTTGGCCAGCTTCTCCAGGGTGTTGAAGGCGGTGCCCGCGTTGCTCGCGGTGACGCCGGTGGCGCGCACCAGAGCGATGCCCACGGCGTGGCCGTTGGCGCCGTCGCTGACGCCCAGCTTGAATGTTACGTTGGAGACAACTCCCTTGGTGGCGTTCCAGACCTTCAGGTTGACCGTGGAACCCATGCCCTGGCACAGGCGGCTCAGGGCGGTGTTCAGGTTGAACTTGCCCGGCTCCAGATCGGACATATCGACAATCGTCGCGCCCACGTACTTGGACTGCGTCACCTTGCTGTCCACGCCCACCTTGAGGACGTAGGTCTTGGTGCCCAGGGCGATCTGGGTGCCGTCGGCAAAGTCGTCCAGGGTCATCTTGAACACGGTGTTGGCCTTGTTGGCGGCGTTGGCGGCCACGCCCTTGGTCTCAGTGTAGGTGCCCGCCTTCAGAGAGCCGTCCACCAGCGTCCAAGCCTTGTCGGCGGCCTGCTCGGGCAGGTCGATCTTGATCATGCCGCCGTCCTCGAAGTTGAAGCTCACGTCGAAGTTCGTCCGGGCCTCGTCCTCGTTCAGCGGGTTGTTCTTCTGAGTGAAGGTGATCTTGCCGGACCCGGCGTTGGACACCGTCCACTTCACGCCGTTGATCTCAATGGCCTTGGCGGTGCCCGCGCCGTACTCGCTCTTCAGCTTGGTTACAATCGCGCTGGCAAGGGCGGCGGAGGAGATGCTGCCGGTGGAACCGTTCAGACCGGACAGCTTCAGGGCAAAGGCCTTGCCGCCGATGGTCAGGTTGACGGTGGCGCCCATGGAGGCGGCACCGGAGGCGGTGCTGTTCTGGACCTTGAAGCTCATGGTGCTCAGGTCGATGGAGAACTTGCCCTTGGCGGCGGTGGCGGCGTTGGTGCCGTCCAGCACGGTCTTCTTGCCGGCCACCAGGTGGGCCTTCTCATCGTCGCCGATGATGCTGGTGATGATGCGGTCCATGCCGTTGACGCTCTCGGTGGTGGTGGTGGAAGAAGCCGCCACGGCGTCGGTGATGGCCATGGAGCCGTCCAGCAGCTTGATGCCGTTGAAGTTGGCGCTGTCGGCGATGCGGTTGATCTCGCTCTTCAGCTGGTCCACTTCCTTCTGCAGCTGAGCACGGTCGGTGGTGTTGTCGTAGGTGCCGTTGGCGGACTGGGTGGCCAGCTCCACCATACGGTTGAGCATGTCGTGAACCTCAGTCATGGCACCCTCAGCGGTCTGCACCAGGGAAATGCCGTCCTTGGCGTTCTTCTGAGCGGTCTGCAGGCCGGTGATCTGAGCCCGCATCTTCTCGGAAATGGCCAGACCGGCGGCGTCGTCGCCGGCGCGGTTGATCTTGTAGCCGCTGGAGAGCTTCTCCAGGTTGGACTTCATCGCGCTGACGTTGTTGGTGTAGTTGCGGTAGGCGTTCATCGCCATAATATTGTGTTGAATCCTCATGATTTCTAAGCTCCTTTAGATAATTATTTTTTGTGTTTCAGCCATCCTTAGCCTCCACACATTTGGGACTGAGCGCCGTCGCCATGCACACCCGGCCGGACTGTACAGAGCTGAGGCGTCCCTTTTATTTCAACCGGCTCGTCAGCCGGATGAAACCAAATAAAAGCAGCAGAGAATTCCTTCTTGCGGCGTATTTCATCGGCACAATATTATTGGACGGTAATATATTATTTTCCGTCCAAAATATTTTTAGAAATCAATCTCTGCTCTATGGCTTTTATCGGCGCTATCATTTAAAAATTAAGTCTTTTGCTGTAAAATTTTTTGTACGAATAATTATGTTTTCCCGACCGACCTCATTTGTCAAATTTCCTGCTTCCGCGCGGGCATCGGCGGCCTGAAACACGGATTGGCCGATGCCGCAGAAAAAAGCCCCCCGCGGTTCATAACCGCAGGGGGCCTGCCGTCAACTCTCCGGAGCGCCGTAACGCTCCCGCACCGCCGAGGGCAGTTCCTCATACCGCACCTCCGCCCAGGACATCACACCCCGGCCGGGCCGCACCGTCAGGCACAGGAACGCTCCCTCCCGCAGCTCCCGGGATACGCCGAAGGTGATATCCTTTTCTTCGCCGTCCTTGTCATAGGAGGTCAGGGTGTAGGAGTAGTCCATCCCACCGTTACCTGTCAAGTCAACGGCCCCCTGCCCCCCTGCCCGGCTGAGCCTGCTGTTGTCAATCTGCGTGTAGTAACGGGTGTCGCCGGAGCCCGAAAAGAACACAGTGTAGCCAAAAATGGCGCCCGCAATGACCACTGCGGCAACCCCCAGCCAAATAAGCTGCTTTTTCTCCATATACATACCCTCCATAAAACAGTTTTCCGTAACGGGTCAGTCCCATCGGATGGTTTCATGTTACCGCACAGAGACAAAGCTTCTGTTAAGCGAGCCTTAAGATAGCCTAAGGATTGCCTGAATGCGCCGCGGCCAAACGCAGATCCGGCGGGGAACAAAAAACGAAGCGAGCGCAAAGCCCGCATAACGCGGACCCTGCGCTCGCTTTTCCTATTCTTTTCCAGGCGCCAAATCAAAATCTCAGCGATTTGCCCCCATCAACCCATTCTGCGCTTCAGCTGATCCGGATTGTCCGCGTAGGCAAGGGCCGTATCCGCCGTGATCCGGCTCTGCTTGTACAGTGCCAGCAGGGACTGATCCATGGATACCATGCCCTCTCCGCCGCCTGCGGCAATGGCATTGTCGATCTGATGGGTTTTGCTGTCCCGGATCAGGCTGCGGATGGCGTTGTTCACGTGCATAATCTCAAAGGCGGGCACCAGCCCCCCGTCCACGTCGGGCACCAGCTGCTGGGACACCACCGTATGCAGCACCATGCTCAGCTGCACACGCACCTGGTCCTGCTGTCCGCTGGGGAAGGTGTCCACAATGCGGTCGATGGTGT
>ERZ777011.1850-NODE-1850-length-19607-cov-5.741510_pt1 | contig 19607 bp, 13 predicted proteins | sample MGYA00374964_ERZ777011 | MGnify/ENA primary metagenome ERZ777011 (study PRJEB29310, sample SAMD00008975) | mouse gut metagenome | study: EMG produced TPA metagenomics assembly of the Metagenome analysis of fecal microbiota from mouse which was promoted... | reverse complement strand
ATCTCCTTTTCATCGAGCGAGAAGTGAACGGGTTCCTCGTGACCGCCGTAAACGATCGCAGGTACACGGCCTTCGCGGCGTACGTTCTTGCTACCCTTCTTGCCGAAATCCTCACGACGGGCGCCTTTAATCTTGATAGTTTCCATTGTATTGTTATTTGTTTAAGTTACACTCGGGCGGTACTCATGCGACCTCCTCCGTTCCGACCGGGCCTCGGCCCGATGCTGCGCGAACGTACCGGCCGCCTCCATTCCGCCTGCGGGCGCAAAGATAAAGCGTTTTCCCCGAACAAACAAGCAAGCAAACAAGCAAATAAACCGAGCCGACGAACGCTGCCGCCGGAGCGACCGCCCCGACGACGACCGAAAGCCCCGGCCGCTCCGGCCACGCACGGGACGTAAATCGGGACACCGCGCATCGTTTTTTTAATTTTTTTTCGCTTTCGACTTGCATTCTCAGAAAAAACACCTACATTTGCACACCCTTTCGGGAAAACAAGTTCATAAGCATGATGAAAGCCGGTAGCGTTCAGCAACGGCAAAAGCCCAGGTGGTGGAATTGGTAGACACGCTACTTTGAGGGGGTAGTGCCGGTTACGGCGTGTGAGTTCAAGTCTCATCCTGCGTACATTGATAGTCCATGTAGTCAGCTTTAAAAACTGATTATATGGACTATTTTGTTTTTGTGTCTTTCTTGATTCCTGTTCGGAATGTCCATTGTTATAGAATCCATGCTTTATTTGAATAAAAAACCCCATCTACATTCACATGTAGATGAGGTTATACCTAATCAGTTCATTACGAAAACAAACTGAAATTGACTAATACCTTAAACTTAGGAATAGTTTGTTTAATTAATGTGAGTTCTACACTGTAGAACCATTTCTGCAAATTTATATATATTTTTGTTATTATACAAGCAATACCCGCTCGAGTTCATATAAAAATGATTAAAAAACTTTTGTTGTTTGCTTCCAGATCCGGATCATATAAAAGCCCAGATGCGTAAAAGCAAATACAAAAGAAATGATCAGCAGTACTTTACTTTCTTCCCAACCGACAGTTTGTTGGTGCCAGAGTCCTGTGATCACACAAAGAATGGCAAGGATGATCCCGATCATGTTCAGTGCCAGATGACCGCTACGATTGGCCTGATTGTATTCCAGTTTACTATGCTTGATGCCGTAGCAAGCATAAATGTCCAGCCCGATCAACATCCATAGCACCAATCGAATCCAAGTGTCGGCAGGCAGGAAAAGCATCATGCACAGGCAGGTGACGATCCCGGCTACCGGAACGAACGGAACGAAAGGGGTTTTGAAAGCACGGGGCACATCCGGCATGGTCTTCCGGACTACGAGTACGCCGGCGCAAACCAATGTAAAGGCAAAAAGCGTGCCGATACTGGTCATTTCACCTGCCAGGCGGGCCGGGACAAATGCTGCTAACAAACCGACCAGAACCATAAACAGCAGATTGCTGCGTGCCGGAGTCCTGAATTTTTCATTGATATGTGAAAAGAACGGAGGCAACAAACCGTCATGGCTCATGCTGAGGAATACACGGCTCTGCCCTAACAGCGTCACCATGATGACCGAGCAATATCCGAACAGGATGGCCAGGACGATTGCCTTGTTCATCCAGGGATAATCCGGATGAATCATGCCTGTGGCATCCACTTCCCCCATATGTTCGATCGCAATGGCTACAGGAGCAATTCCCTGCTGGCCTCCGAATTCGGAATAATGGGCAACTCCTGTCATAACGTGAGCAAACAACATATATAAGATAGTACAGACAAGAAGCGAAACCAGGATGCCGATCGGCATGTCCCTTTTGGGATTCTTGGCTTCCTGGGCAGCCGTACTGACGGCATCGAAGCCTAAAAAAGCGAAAAACACGATAGCCGCTCCCCGTAATACTCCGGATAGTCCGTATTCTCCCAATGTACCGGTATTTGCCGGAATATAGGGAACATAATTGTCCGTATTGATATATTTCCATCCTAAAAAGACGAATATCAGGACGACCGACACTTTCAGAAAGACGATGATCCCGTTAAAGATGGAACTCCCTTCCGTCCCGCGGATCAGAAAGATACTCATCAGGACAACGATCAGGAATGCCGGAATATTCACGATCCCGCCATCCCAGGGACAGGCTGTCAGTGCTGTCGGCAGGTTGATCCCCAGTCCTTCCAGGAAGACGACCAGATAGCGGCTCCAACTGATACTGACCGTCGTCGCGGCAACCGTATATTCTAAAACCAAGTCCCAACCGATAATCCAGGCGATCAGTTCGCCCATCGTCGCGTATGAATAGGTATAGGCGCTTCCTGCTACCGGAATCATCGAAGCAAATTCCGCATAGCAGAGTCCGGCGAAGCAGCATCCGATAGCTGCAATGGCAAACGATAGCGTAATAGCCGGTCCCGTATATCCGGCAGCGACCGTTCCTGTTATGGAGAACAGCCCTGCCCCGATAATGACTCCCACGCCCAGGGCGACCAGGCTCCAAGGCCCTAATACCCGTTTTAATGATTTATTCCCTGACTGATTTGCTTCGGCCTGCAAGGCCTCCAAAGGTTTTTTAATGAATAATCCCATCGTTTATTTGTACGTATTTGTAATTTGTGCACAAAGGTAGGGATTGCCTCAGTGATATACAAATGCTAATTGTGTATGGGTAACCGCCTCCATATAAAGTCGGGAATCAACTTCCAGAAGAAAACCAGAACGGCATATTTCCAGTCGATTACGACCCGGCGTTTCTTGCGTCCTATCGCTTTGACTATTTTCCGGGCAACATATTCCGGTTTCATCAACATCGGATATTTGCCGCTTTTCAGCAGGTCGGTTTTCACAAAGCCGGGGCGGATATCCGTAAATACGATCGGTAATTTTTCCATCTGTGCCAGTTGGTCGAGCGCCTCGATATAAGTATTCTGATAGCGTTTGGTCGCAGAATAGGAGGGAGCGGCTCCCAAACCCTTTGTTCCGGCGATGGAACTGATCACGACTAATTGGCCGCCACCCTGTTCTTTGAAATAGTTGTATGCGGCGACTACCATTCTTGTAAAACCGGCAGTATTGGTTTGGACGGTTGCCAGTTCGATTTCCGGATTCAGCATCCGGTTCTGGCTACCGACGCCCGAACTCAGCAGGAAGATATCCATTCCGCCGACTTTCCGGATTAACTCCGCCAACTTTTCCGGTGCGTCCGGGCTGGTTACATCCAATTGTACCGTTTCAACCTGTCCCGGAGCTTCCGAGCGGATTTTTGCGAGCAGTTCCGTCCGCCGTCCGGCAATCCCGACCTGCCACCCTTGCTTGCAGTAAAGTCGAGTGATCTCATATCCAATGCCGGAAGTAGCTCCTATGATAATGATTCTTTTTGCTGGTGTCATGCTAAATGGAGATTTAATCGGGCAAATATACGATTAATCTCGGACGAAAATCCTATCTTCGCAACATTGTTAATAAACCAATGTTGTGTAGAAAATGAAGAAGTGTTTTTATCTCATGTTGACCTTATTGTGTATTAGCTATTCTGCTATGGCGGCCCCAGGTTTCCGTATAAAAGGGAAAATAGTCGATGCCAATAATAACCAACCCATTGATTTTGCAGATGTACTCCTTTTTCGTGAAGGAGATGTCAACCCTGTGTTTCATGCTTTGCCTGATCCCGACGGTACATTCCGTATTGCGGATGTGAAGGATGGAAAGTATGCTCTTTTGGTACGCCTGGTCGGTTATGACTTGTATAATCGTCCGGATATAGTTTTGAGTGCTACATCGAAAACGATGGATCTGGGCGTTATCGCTATGAAACCATTGGAAGTAGGGCTGGCGGAAGTCGAAGTGGTGGCACAGAAAAAACAGGTTATTTACAAACTGGACAAAAAGGTGATTGCAGCCTCTTCAAACTTGCTTGCCGGAGGCGGATCGGCTGTCGATATTCTGGAAAATACACCTTCTATCCGGGTCGATGCTGAAGGTGAGGTGAGTTTTCGCGGAAGTACAGGTTTTACGGTTTATGTGGATGGCAAACCGAGTGTATTCAGCGGTACACAGGCTTTGGAACAGATTCCGGCGGGACATATCGAAAATATAGAGATCATCACGACCCCTTCGGCCCGCCATGATACGAGTGGAGATGTGGGTATTATCAATATAGTCACAAAGAAACATGCCCGAAGCGGGTTTAGTGGTATGGTGAACCTTTCGGGTAGCACGGTCTTATCGCGCGGAGTCGATTTCTTGCTATCGCAGCAGAGTAAGGCGTCACGCTGGTATTTCGGAGGTGTCTGGAACGAACGTTTACGCAAGAGTGATTTTGATCAGGAAAAGACGACTATTATTTCGGACACGGCTACCACATCCCATTCCAACGGGCCGCGTGAAAGCAACAATTTCAACTATTCGCTGAAAGCCGGTTGGATGTATTCGTTGCACAATACGACATTGAACGCCGATCTGGAAGGTGGCTATGGCGGACATATGCGTACCGGCGACCTGGATTATAAGGAAAGGCGCTTGTCTGACGGGGTTACGTTCGGTGAAGGTGATTATTTCAGCCGTGACGACTACGATCTGCATGAGACGTATTTTCAGGGAACGGTCGGTTTCGATCATAAATTCAATGATAAAGGACATCAATTGACAGGTAGTTTCTATCTGAAATACGGAGGCAATGCCATGGAATATTTCCAGAGCGACCTTTTCAATAAGAATAACGAACGTGAAAAGGGACATCGCGCCTGGGAAGCCGAGCATCGTTGGACGGTACGGGGCAACCTGGACTATGTTTATCCGTACAGCAAGACGGGACGGATCGAAGGCGGTTACCAATATTTCTCTTACCTGGAAGACGGCGACTATACGATGCACTTCTGGGACCCGGTGAAGAAAGAGTTTTATAACCGGGACGATATCTATAACACATTCTATTTCCAGCATGGCATCAATTCGGTTTATGCAATCGTTGCCGACAGCTATAAATCGTTCGACTTTCAGGCCGGTATACGGGGCGAGCATACGCATCGTGTCCTGCGGAGCTCGATTCCGGGCAAGGACCGTACATATAATAAGTTTGAGTTTTTCCCCTCTCTCCATTTGGGCTATACGTTTCCGAAAGAGCATAAACTTTTGGTTTCCTACTCACGCCGTATTACCCGCCCCCAGCTTTTCTATATGGAGCCGTATATCACCTATCGGGATTTTTATTCGGCCGAGATCGGTAACCCGGATATCCGTTCGGAATATATCAATTCTTTCGAGTTGAACTATAAGAAGAATATCGGCGAGCGTACGGTTTCAGCTACGGTGTTCCATCGGAACCGTAAAGATAAGATCGAACGTTTGCGTGTTCCCTACGAGGCAGGTGTGACACTGGATTCGATGGCGAATGTCGGGCACGACTATTCGACCGGCATCGAATTGAGCGGACAGGTACAGCTTACCCGCTGGTGGAATGTGAGCCTGAACGGCAGCCTGTATCATTATAAGGTAAAGAACCAGTATAAAACCGGTGGTGAAAATGAGACAAGTACGAACTACGATGTTATGTGGAACAACTCTTTCGATCTCTTTAAATATACCCGTATTCAGGTGGACGGTAATTTTGTCGGTCCGTCTGTCACGACCCAGGGGCGTACAGATGCTTTCTGGTACGTGAATCTTGCCGTTCGCCAGCAGTTGATGAACCGTAAGTTGGCGGCAACGCTTTCGTTCCGGGATGTCTTCAATTCGGCCCGTTACGTGAGTAAGATCATCACATCCGACTTGCAGTCCATCACACGGATTCGTCCCAGCTATCCGCTCATTACGCTTACGCTCAGTTATACATTCAATAACTTTAAGGCCAAGAGCACCCGGAAAAAGGAAGATCATGATTTGTTTGAAGGAACGAACCACTAAATAAGCTGAAAATGAAAAATGAAGAAGAAAGTACTTCCGAATTTTCACGGGGCAACCGTGCCGAAATCATAAAGGGTCCATCTGTTTCCGCTACCGATACGGACTGACCCATACAAATGTTTTTGCGAAAACAACTATCATACACCCAGGTGTGGGAGAGGCGCAGACTCGGGTCTGTGTGAGACCTTTACGTGGATGCGGGGATGTTTGTCCGTCATGTTGGAGGTGCTTTTTTGCCTCTTTTTTGCCTTTTTTCGCCGATGGCTATTTTTTGCCTATATAAATATAAACAACACATTATCAGCTATATAAATGAATATTCAGGTAAAAAGCATGATGGATGCATGATAGTAGAATGATAGTAAAAAACAGCTACTGTCATGCTTTAATATCTTGTGAGACAATGGTTAATAACCGGATATGATAGTATGATAGTTGGTTTGCGAAATTTGCATGGGAGAAGAGAAGTGATTCCGGATAGCAATTTTTGATGCGGTTGCCCTGGAATTTTCAATTTATTTGTTACGTTTGTATCCTATTAAAGGAATATGGAAGAACGGGAACTGATATTATTATTGAAGCAGGGCAGCAAAGACGCATTTACTGCTCTGTATAAGCAATACTGGAAACAGGTCTATAATTTCAGCCGCCTCTATCTGACCGGTGCCGATGCTGCCGAAGAAGTAGTGCAGGAAGTCTTTATCAAAATATGGGAAATGCGTGAATTTCTTCGTGAAGACGATCATTTTAAAGGCTTGCTGTTTATTATTACCCGGAATCAGATCTTTAACCGGCATCGCAAAAATGTGAATGAAGATTTCTACAAAGTCACAGTCCTTGCTGCATTGGAAGAACCCTATGACGTGGAAGAAGAGATTGACGCCCACAATCTCCAAGAGTATATAGACCGTCTGATCGACGAATTGCCTCCTCGCCGCCGTGAGATTTTCAATTTGAGCCGTAAGGAACAAAAGAGCTACAAAGAAATAGCTCTCCTGTTGAATATTTCGGAGAAAACAGTCGAAAATCAAATCAGCGAAGCCCTCAAGTATTTGAAGAAGAATATAACATTGCTTCTTTTCTTTATTCTGATTTAATATATTCCGTTTCCTATCCTTTATAGTCATTTAGTGAATGTCATATCTTATTACGAATTATGTGATTTATGGTCTGGTGCTCCTGGTGTTTGTAATCCGGGATTAGAACCTAAGTTGCTCCGGGAATTTTTCGGGAAGCCACGTCCACCTAAATATCAAAGAAAGTAGCTATTAATTATTTATTAAAGTCGAAGAAATCATGAAAACGAAATTATCCATACTTCTATTATTTGTCGTTGCCGCTATTTCGGCAGTTTCCGCACAGAGAGTTCGTCCGGCAGGTTATGAGTCTGTCTACTTTGACCGTGAAGACTATATACCGGCAGAAGGTGACACGATTATATACCTTTATGAAAAAGGGGGGAGGGAGTTTTTTCCGGAGCAGAGAGATCTGGGAGAATTGTTTGGATTTAGAAAAATGGGCAAGGACCTATTCCTTTTTTTCAAAAGAGAATTTCCGGATTTGATTTATCCAGAGGACTTATTAAAGTTTATAGATATCTGTTTATTTATGTGGGTCGATCATGACGGGAATATCGTTAATTTCCATTATAGTCTCAAGTCCGATAATTTATATCTTTATCCCGATATGGAAAAGCGTCTGTACAATTTTGCCATGTCCGTTAGGGAAGAAGGAGTAAAAAAATATGATATACACGCTTTATATCCGAACTCTTATTGTATATTGAATTATTGCTTTTCCTATATATATCGGGCTTTGGTGATGCCACAAAAGTATTGACAGCCAGTAGCTCTCTTTATGAGTACCGAAAAGGGTTGCTTGGTGCTAATAAGAAATATCTTAATTAACAAGAGGTCATGAAAACGAGAGTGTCTATCCTTCTGCTATTTGTCGCTGCCGCTATTTTGGCAGTTTCCGCACAGAGAGTTCGTCCGGCAGGTTATGAGTCTGTCTACTTTGACCGTGAAGACTATATACCGGCAGAAGGTGACACGGTTGTTTACCTTTATGAAAAAGGGGGAAAGTTTATTCCGGAGCAGAAAGATCCGGGAGAATGGTTGGGATTTAGAAAAATGGGCAAAGACTTATTCCTTTTTTTCAAAAGAGAATTTCCGGATTTGATTTATCCGGAGGACTTATTAAAGTTTATAGATATCCGGTTGTCTATGTGGGTCGATCATGACGGGAATATTGTTAATTTCTATTATAGGTTCAAGTCCGATAATTTATATCTTTATCCTGATATGGAAAAGCATCTGTACAATTTTGCCATGTCCGTTAAGAAAGAAGGAGTAAAAAAATATGATATATACGCTTTATATCCGAACTCTTATTGTGAAATGAATTACAATTTTTCCTATATATATAAGGCTTTGGTGATGCCACAAAAGTATTGACAGCCAGTAGCTGTCTTTATGAGTACCGAAAAAAGGTAGCTCGGTGCTAATGAGAAATACTTTAATTAACAAGAAATCATGAAAACGAGATGAATGTCTGTTGTTTGCCATTGAAGTGAAAAAAGTGACCGGTCGAATAGGGGGAAAGTGTGATTTAGGTGTATTTATATCTGTAAAGCAGTTGAAAATGGAATACAAAGACAAAAAATATATACTAAAGAAACTAATGCAGGATGCGCTGGCCGAAGAAGAGCGCATAGCCTTGCAATCATCCCGTCGGGTAACAAAAGAAATGGAGCGGCAGTGGGATAACGCTCCGGATGCCGTGGGGAGCGACTGTCCGGACGAGCCGTCTATCTGGCGGAATATTCGCAGGGAGGTTTGGTCGCATGGCGAAGGGAGGAAAGTTGTGTTTTATAAGATATATAGTATGGTCGCCTCCATCTTGTTGGTGTTGGGTGTGGCCGGAACCGCTTATTTCGCGTTGCAGGGCAGGGCGGATGTCCCGATGTATATCGTAAGTTCCGGCATCCAGAATATGGAATCCGTCTCTTTGCCGGATGGAACAAAAGTGCAGATGGGACCGGGCAGCCGTTTGACCTATCCGGCCCGTTTCTCCGGTAAGACGCGTGAGATAATATTGGACGGGCAAGCCTTTTTCGATGTGGCGAAGAATCGTGAGAAACCTTTTATCGTCCATACGGAAGATATAAGCGTGGAGGCGTTGGGGACGGCATTCGAATTGTTCAGCTACGATATGGAGAATAAGATAGAAGCGATTCTCTTGAATGGCAAGATCAAAATAAGTGTGGCGGACAAGAAAACAAACAAAACGGAAGAATATATTGTCTCTCCCGATGAAAAGATCTTGATGGACCGGCAAACAGGCAAGATCACCAAACATATTGTCGATGCCGACAAATATACCGCCTGGCGCAAACAAAAGATGCTGAGCTTCGAAAACGAAAAACTCTCCATGATCATTCCGCGCTTGGAACAATGGTACGGCAGAAAAGTGATGTGCCAAAAGGATCTGGCAGATAAATACCGGTTCACTTTCAAGGTGCGGGATGAATCGTTGGACCGGATACTTTATATGATAAAAGCATCTTCTCCATTGTTGTATAAGGAGATGGAGAACGGTGATTATATATTGACATTAAAATAACTTATTATAAACAACTTAATTCTAATGCTTATGGGATAAAAAAGAAGTTAGCCGTAAAAAAATGGAAGATGCCGGCAGGCACCTTCCAATCAGAGAGTTTTCAAAAATGCTTGTCATAGGGGTCCAAGCCAAAGACTTGCATTTATTATTCATCAAAAACAGATACAAAGTTATGAAAAAAAACAGTGACAGGGATTATTGTATCCCATTATTTAGAAAAACAAAACGTATCATGAAGATCACAACCTTATTTTCGTTGGGAGTCGCATGTTGTATTTCAGCTTCTACATACGCGCAGAGCTACAAGGTGTCGATCAACAAACAGAACAGCAGTATTATCGAAATCCTCAGGGAGATTGAGAAAAGCAGTGAGTTTACATTCTTTTTCAACGATAATCGTGTGAATGTCAATAAAACTGCGAGTGTCAATGCTAAAAATGCAACATTGGAAGATGTACTGGATCAGGTGTTGAGGAATACCGGATATAAGTATCAGATTATTGATCGCCAGGTATTGATCAAGGCTTCGGACAATCTTTTATTGGCCAGTGTCCACCAGAATCAGAAAAACGTTACGGGAGTAATCCTTGATGAATCCGGCCTGCCGGTCATTGGTGCCAATGTGGTAGAGAAGGGGACGACCAACGGCACGATAACGGATGCGCAAGGGAGGTTCTCCCTTAATGTTGCATCTGATGCAACATTAATCGTTTCCTATATCGGATATATTCAGAATGAAGTATCTGTTAAAAATAAGACATCCGTGTCTATAACAATGAAGGAGGATGCGGAATTGTTGGATGAAGTAGTAGTAATTGGTTATGGATCGGCTCGTAAGGGGGATTTGACCGGTCCGATATCCAGTGTAAAAGGAGCTTCTTTGACAGAACGCTCTACTCAAATGTTGTCTACGGCTATGCAGGGACAGATTTCGGGTGTGGAGGTTACACGTTCTTCCGGTGGTCCCGGTAGTTCGGCAACAATACGTGTCCGTGGTGTCACAACACTTTCTAATAATGATCCGCTTGTTATTATTGACGGTGTACCCGGTTCGTTGAATGATGTCGTGGCTTCGGATGTGGAAACCATGAGCGTATTGAAAGATGCCGCATCGGCTTCTATTTATGGCTCTCGGGCCGCGGCCGGTGTCATTTTGATCACGACTAAGAGGGCCAAAGAGAATAAATTCAATTTAGATTACAATTATGAATATTCTATTGACAAACCGACTACACGGCCGACCAATGGAAATGTGATCGATTGGATGAATGTTCAAAATGAGATTAAGTGGAACGATGGTGCTTCTAATCCTTATTCACAATATTCGCAGGAAACTATTAATTCCTGGATGGTTAATAATGCAACAGATCCTTATCATTATCCGAATACGGATTGGGTCGATTTATTGTTGAAGAATACGACTTCTCATCAACAACATAACTTTAACGTTTCTGGCGGTACGGATAAGTTGCAGTCCAAATTCTCGTTCAATTATCAGACGGCAGACGGATATTATGCGAATAAATCGTATGAACGGTATGCTGGCCGTGTCAACAACGATTATAAAATCAATTCTTGGATTCGGGCCAATATTGATGTTGATTTTTCTGCATCGAAGAGTGTATCTCCTGCGACTGTCAATCCTATTTATTGGGCTTATTTGACTGCTCCATATTACAATCCTCGTTGGGAAGACGGGCGCTATGCAGATGTGAAATCCGGAGCCAATCCGTTGGCTATGCTCAATGAAGGGGGAACAGACGGAAAGAATTATTATAAGTTCGGGGGAAAGGCCCAATTGGATTTGACTCCGCTTAAGGGATTAACGCTTACGGCTGTTTTTGCTCCTCGATATACGTTTGAAACAGGAAAAAAATTTACAAAAGCAGTGAATGTATATTATGAGGATGGAAGCTCCATTGCTGCACAAAGCAATAAAACGACATCTCTTAATGAAACACGGAATATGACACAAAGCCGTACTTACCAGTTTTATGCCAATTATCAGAACAAATGGACTGATCATTCCTTGAATGCGATGGTAGGTTATGAGGGTTATAAGCATAAATGGGAAAATTTGGGTGCATCAAGAAATAATTATGAATTAGATACTTATCCCTACTTGAATCTTGGTCCGGAAGATTATCAGTATAATTCGGGCAGTGCAGGCCACAATGCTTATCAATCGGTTTTCGGACGTGCTATGTATTCATATAAGGATAGGTATATGTTGCAGGCGAATGTCCGTGCAGATGCTTCTTCTCGTTTTGCTTCCGATTATCGTTGGGGGGTATTCCCTTCCGTATCGGCTGGTTGGGTTGTTTCAAGTGAACCTTGGTTCCTTGAAGATAAGCAGATTGATTATTTGAAAGTGCGTGCTTCTATCGGATCATTAGGAAATGAACGCATTAGTGATGCGGAATTTCCGTATCAAGCAGCTATCAATTTCGGAAACAGTTATATGTATGACAAGGGTTCCCACTCGGTGACCGCTGTACAGAATGCGGCGCAATATAATTATGCATTTAATGATATTACGTGGGAAACAACGACGACTTATGATATTGGTGTCGATATTACTTTGTTGAATAATCGTTTGAGTTTGACAGGGGACTACTATTATAAGAAAACATCCGACATGCTTTTGACTTTAGGTTTTCCCTCTTATGCCGGTTTTTCCGCTCCGAAACAAAATGCAGGCGATATGTATACGCACGGTTGGGAGTTTGAAGCAAGTTGGCGTGACCGGATTGGTGAGGTTTCTTACGGCGTATCCTTCAACCTATCTGATTATCGTTCGAAAATGGGGTATTTGGGAGACAGGAGGACGATAGATGGTAATAAGATTTATGAAGAAGATTCTTATTATTATGAGTGGTTTATGTATAAGACCGATGGGTTGTTTGTTACTGATGCAGACTTGTATGATTCGGAAGGAAACAAGTATCCGACACTCACTGCTAACGATAAGGCAGGTAATATCAAATATGTCGATGTGAATGGGGATGGGGTTATTAATGCGGATGATAAAGTTCGTTTAGGTAATTCCTTGCCGGAGTTTCAGTTTGGTGGTAATCTTTTCTTAGGTTGGAAAGATTGGGATTTCTCTCTCTCTTTCCAAGGCGTTGGTCATCAGAATGTTCTCTTCAATTCTGCTTGGATACAACCGTTGAAAGAACAATGGGGAGCTGTGCCTTCTCTTGTATTGGGAAATTATTGGAGTCAGCATAATACGGAAGATCAAAACCGGAATGTCAAATATCCTCGTCTTACATATACCAATACTACCAATATTTATACTGGATCTGATTTTTGGTTGTTTAACGGAGCTTATTTCCGTGTCAAGAACATTACCTTGGGGTATTCGTTGCCGCAGAAACTTATGGATAAGTGTTTCGTCGGAGGGCTTCGGATATATGCGACAATAAATGATCTGCCAGCCATCAGCCACTATCCTAAGGGATGGGATCCGGAAATAGGCGCAAGTTCCGACTTTATATCCACGTCTTTTACATTTGGCGCGAATGTTAAATTTTAAATTTGTAGTGATATGAAACAGATAAAATTTTCTATATGTACCGCATCTCTATTCATGCTGATGTCGTGTATCGATCTTAATTTAAATCCTCTTTCTGAAGGATCAAGCGAGAATTGGTATTCTTCTCAGGCAGAAATAGAAATGTCTTTGAATGATTTCTATCGTACGGATTTTTTCCCGATTGACGATATGAAATGGGGAGATGATGTAACTGCTCGAAATGAAACTTCATCTGTGAATAATGGGACATTAACTTCAGAAGACGGAACGATTGCCAAACGTTGGGAGAACTATTATAAAGGTATCGCGCGCGCTTTACGCATAATCAATAATATGGATCGGGCACGTGCCATGGGGGTGTCGGAAAAGGATATTGCCCAATATGAAGGCGAGGCTTATTTCTATCTGGGATATGCTTATGGCATGTTGGCTTTTCATTGGGGGGATGCGATCTTGGATAAGGTGGGCATGAGTTTGGATGAAGCTTATACCGCTTCCCGATCTCCGAAAACAGATGTATTGGCTTACAGTTACGAATGTTTGGACAAGGCAGCGGAACGTTTACCGAATAGTTATCCAGGCATTCAGCGTGCCACGAAAGGGGCGGCTTATGCTTTTAAGGCAAGGATTGCTATTTATAATGAGGACTATGCAACCGCTGCTACTGCTTCCAAGAATTGTATGGATTTGAATGTGTACAAATTGCATGGTAACTATCAGGATTTGTTTACGGCTTCCTGGTCTGACGAATGGATTTTCTTCTTCCGTGGAGATGTGACGTTGAAAAAATATTATTGGGCTGCGGGTGATGTGTTGAATAGCATATCTCGCCTTTCAGGAGGATGGGGTGGACAAAAAGCTCCATCTTATGAATTGGTTTGTGCTTATCCTTGTATTGATGGTAAACCGATCGATGAATCTCCGCTTTACAATCCGAAAGATTTTTTTGAGAACCGGGATCCGCGTATGGCTATGACGATTGTCCCGTTTGCAACAGCATATAACAAGAGTGTATTGGATGGAACGTATGATCCGAACGATTATAAGTGGTTAGGGTATGAATATTCTCCATCTCCTATTAAAACAACCGTTCAGAGGATTTCTGACGGTGCACAAGTGGGAAATAATGATTCTAAAGCAAGAGCGGAACATGCTTCCTATACGGGTCTGTTATTTAAGAAATATGTCGATGATTCATTTTTGGAAAATGGTAAAGCAGGTGCACCGACTACTTATCCCATGCTGCGATACGGCGATGTCTTATTGATGTATGCCGAAGCGATGAATGAGATGAACCAGTGTAACCAGGAAGTGCTGGATGCTACGATTAATAAATTGCGTGAAAGGGCTTATAACGGGACTGGTCTTGAGTATCCGCGAGTGATGGAAGGATCACAGCGGCAGTTACGTACGGTTATCCGTACCGAACGTTTCATTGAAATGGCTTGGGAAGGTCACCGTTATAGCGATTTGATCCGTTGGAAGATCGCCGGTAAAGTATTGAATCGCCCGATTTATTTCTTGAATCGTGCATGGTCCGGTAATACCTCTTGGAATGGTGATGAAAGTGCTGTTTCGGCTGAATACAAACAGTTGATTCAGAATTGGAAGGAGGGTAACTATCCGATAGGTGGTGTTCCGCAGATTGATGAAGACGGTATTGCCGATTTGAGCGAAATGGCGAAAAAGGGATACATTACTGTGGCAACCGAACGTGTATTCGATGAAAGTCGTGACTATTTGTGGCCAGTACCTGCTGCGGACAGGCTTATCAATGAAAATCTGTCGCAAAATCCGAAATGGTAATAGGATATGAGGAGCCCTTTTTAGAGCCTGTTTAAATTTTGTTCAAAAAGAACTCTCAAAAGAATGTTGAACAAAATTTAAACAGGTTCTTAGATATTTTACCTAAAATAGTAGATAATATGAAACTGAATAGTACGATAGGATTACTGGCCCTATTTTCCGTATTAGGTTGTACGGCTCAGAAAGATGTAAAAAAAATACCGGAATCGATTTCCGGTATTTATCCCCGTTTGGCTTATTATAATAATGAAGGCGAATGTGGAACGGGGGCGGTCGTGCCTTGGGCGGATCGTTTATGGGTGATTACTTATGGACCTCATCTGCCGAATGGCTCTTCCGATAAATTGTATGAAGTGACGTCTGATTATCGGCAGACCGTACATGCGGAGAGTATTGGGGGTACACCTGCAAACAGAATGATTCATAAAGAAAGCAATCAACTTTTTATAGGCCCTTATGCGATTGATAAAACAGGAAAAGTTCGTGTTATTCCATATACTGTAATGTACGGCCGGCATACCGGAAATGCCCGTCATTTGACAGATCCGTCAAATAAGATTTATTACGGGACAATGGAAGAGGGATTTTATGAAGTAGATGTGAATACATTGGAAGTAAAAGAGTTGTATCAGGATGGCAATAAAAAACAACAGAAAAAAAATGATACGGATGCCGGACCGATAAATGCTTTGTTACCGGGAGTACATGGCAAAGGGTTATATTCCGGGCAAGGCTGTATGTATTTTACCAACAATGGAGAAGGGACACAAGAAGCATTGAAGAAGTTTGATGTGGAGGCTGGTGTCTTGGCAGAGTGGGACGGAAAAGAGTGGAAAGTGGTTCGTCGCAATCAATTTGTCGAAGTGACGGGGCCGGGTGGCATTTCTGGAAATGCGAATCCGGAAACAGATCCGGTTTGGGCAACCGGTTGGGATTATAAATCGGTTATTTTAGGTGTACGCGGTGCTCAAAAAGGATGGGCTTTCTATCGTCTGCCCAAAGCCAGCCATAGTTATGACGGTGCGCATGGATGGAATACGGAATGGCCGCGCATTCGGAATGTCGGGACAGAGTCCCAACCGGACTATTTGATGACGATGCACGGAATGTTCTGGCATTTTCCCGAAATGTTTACTGCCGATAATTCGGCCGGTATTCGTCCGCGTTCTGCTTATTTGAAGGTGATAGGTGATTTTGCCCGTTGGAACGACCAGTTGGTTTTCGGTTGTGATGATTCGGCCCAGAAAGAATTTTTGAATAAGCGTAAAGCAAAAGGGAATATCGAAGGTCCCGGTCAGTCAAACTCAAACCTGTGGTTTACTTCTTTGACAAGACCGGACGAATTGGGACCGGCAACAGCCGAAGGAGCGGTTTGGGTAAAGGAGAGCGTAAAGGCGAATGATGTATCGGAACCGTTCCTTTTCAGTGGTTGGACAAACCGTTGCGGCTGGGTGAAAAATGAAGGTAATCAACCTGTGACTTTTACGTTTGAAATAGATGAGTCTGGTAATAATGAATGGAAGATTTTGAAAAACGTAATTGTTAATGCCGGTAAGGCTGCAATTGTTCCTTTTGGCTCTACGGAAAAAGGAGAGTGGATTCGTGTAAAAGCAGATAAGAATACGGTGGCTACCGTAAGTTTCAATTATTCTTCTTCTGATAATCGTACAGCCTCTTCTGCCCCGATTTATCAAGGACTGACTGCCGTTGATCAAAATACGACGACCGGAGGCTTGTTGTATGGGTTAGGCGATAACCGCCGTGCTTTAGGTCTGTTGGCAAATGTCACGGAAAATGAAAAAATTTCGGAAACAGGTTATTATGAAATGGGTGATGAATTGAGCTTGATTCGAAAAGATGATATAAAAACTTCCGATTTTATCCGTAATAAATTTGCGATACCGCAACAAGTTGTTTCAATAGAAGAAGGTTCCGTTCTGGTCATCGACGATTTGAACCGTCGTTGGCGTCTTCCTTTGGGAGACGATGCTTATAAAAATCTGACCGATCAAGGTGTTCTTCGTGTTTGTCGTGAAGTGGCAACGGAGCGTGACTTGTTTTCTTGTATGGGAACGTTTTATGAACTTCCGGCTGAGAATGCGGATGGATATGCTAAGATTCGTCCGGTTTCGTCACATAATTTCCGTATAAATGATTATGCCTCTTATCGTGGTATGCTTGTATTGACAGGTGTGACACTTGAAGAGGGGAAAGAGAATCCGCATATTATTGTTTCGGACGATGGAAAGGCGGCTGTTTGGGTAGGTGTTATTGATGACTTGTGGACATTGGGTAAACCGGTGGGGCATGGCGGTCCGTGGAAGAATACAGATGTAAAAGCGGGTGTCGCTTCTGACCCGTACCTGATTGGATTCTATGACAAGAAAGAACTTTCATTGTCGCATCAGTCTGATAAGAAGGTTGTCATTACGGTTGAAGTTGATCCTACCGGCAATGGCGATTGGATGGAATATGCGTCTTATACGGTAAAACCGGAAGAAAAGTTTGTTCAGCAACTCCCTGAAGCATTTCAGGCAAGGTGGATTCGTTTTGTGTCGGATACGGATACAAAAGCAACTGCTTGGTTGGATTATAAATAAAAATTGTAAAGCAACTGCATGGTTTATTTGTAATTAGTCCTATTTTTGTAAAGTAGTAGATGTAGGGAGTGTTGTGTTCTCCTTTGTTTTTGTTAATTTAAAATATGAATATCATGAAGACTCGTGTAATTTTATCATTATTGTTTTTGTTGAGTTTGGGAACAGTCCGAGCGGCAGACCTTTTTGTCGAAGCCGAAAGTTTCAGTAACAAAGGTGGGTGGAAGGTTGACCAGCAGTTTATGGATTTGATGGGATCTCCTTACCTTTTGGCGCACGGGATGGGTGTACCTGTCGATGACGCTTCGACCGAAGTGACGTTTCCTGAAAAAGGGGAATATTATGTATATGTCCGTACCTATAACTGGACTTCTCCGTGGAAAAAAGGGGAAGGTCCCGGTAAATTCAGTTTGTCTGTCGGAGGGAAGAAGATCGCTTCCCCGTTGGGAGCGGAGGGTTCTGCCTGGATGTGGCAGGTAGCCGGAAAGGTGTCTGTCAAAAATCCGAAAACCGTAATCAAACTACATGATTTGACGGGATTTGACGGTCGTTGCGATGCGATTTACTTTACCACGGAAGCTGGCAAGCTGCCTCCGTCGGATATCAAGGAGCTGGAAGCATTCCGTCGTGAAGCATTGGGGTTGCCGGATGAAGCACCGGTTGCCGGCAAATATGATCTTGTAGTAGTGGGAGCCGGTATCGCAGGGATGAGTGCGGCAGTGTCGGCCGCCCGTCTGGGTTGCAAGGTGGCTTTGATCAATGACCGTCCTGTGGTAGGTGGTAATAACAGTTCGGAGATACGTGTCCATTTGGGAGGCCGTATCGAAGAAGGTACTTATAAGGAACTTGGCGGTCTGCAGAAAGAATTTGGTCCGGAAAAGGGTGGGAATGCACAACCTGCGGAATATTATGAAGACCGGAAGAAAATGGATTGGCTGGCAGGTGAAAAGAATGTGTCTCTTTTCCTGAACTATCGTGCAATAGGAGTGACAAAGGAAGGCGATAAGATCACATCGGTAGTAGTCAAACACATCGAAAGCGGTGAAGAACTGAAATTCGAGGCTCCTCTGTTTTCCGATTGTACGGGAGACGGGACGATCGGTTACCTGGCGGGAGCCGACTACCGTATGGGGCGTGAAGGTCGTGACGAGTATGGTGAGAGCATCGCTCCGGAGAAAGCAGACAAGTTGACAATGGGTTCTTCCGTTCAGTGGTATTCTGTGGATAACAAGAAACCGAGCTCTTTCCCGGAGTTCAGCTATGGAGTGGAGTTCAACGATAAGAATTGCGAAAAGGTGATGATGGGGGAATGGACCTGGGAGACCGGTATGAACTTCGACCAGATCAAGGACTTCGAACGCATCCGTGATTATGGAATGCTGGTTGTCTATTCAAACTGGAGTTATCTGAAAAACCGTATGAAGGAAAACGGCCAGTATAAGAATCGGAAATTAGGTTGGGTAGCTTATGTAGCCGGCAAGCGTGAATCTCGTCGTCTGATGGGTGATTATATTTTAAAGGAAGACGATATCACGAAAAGCGTATCTCATGAAGATGCCTCTTTTGCCACGACATGGAGTATCGATTTGCATTGGCAGGACCCGAAAAACAGTGAACATTTTCCGGGCAATGAGTTTAAAGCGGTGACGAAGCATATCCTGATCCATCCGTATGCGGTTCCGTATCGTTGTCTGTATTCGCGTAATGTGGACAACCTGTTTATGGCGGGTCGTAATATCAGTGTGACCCACGTAGCCTTGGGGACAGTACGTGTGATGCGTACGACAGGAATGATGGGAGAGGTAGTCGGAATGGCGGCATCATTGTGTAAGAAGTACGGAGTGGAACCGCGTGGTGTTTACCGTTCTCATCTGGAAGATTTGAAGACGTTGATGAAGGAGGGTGTGAATAAGAAAGGGCTACCGAATAACCAGCGTTATAACGAAGGCGGTATGTTGAAAGACAAACCGGTTGTCCAATAATATCCCAGTGTCAAAGAAGGACCAGGTACGCCTACTTGGTTCTTCAATTATACGATAAAAACAGAGACCGTCCGGGAACAGGTGCGAAACATGTTAAAACAGCTTCTTTTTCCATCAAGACAGGCTTTTCTTTTGTCAAAAAC
>ERZ777011.1849-NODE-1849-length-19622-cov-3.045740_pt1 | contig 19622 bp, 19 predicted proteins | sample MGYA00374964_ERZ777011 | MGnify/ENA primary metagenome ERZ777011 (study PRJEB29310, sample SAMD00008975) | mouse gut metagenome | study: EMG produced TPA metagenomics assembly of the Metagenome analysis of fecal microbiota from mouse which was promoted... | reverse complement strand
TATGTGTACGGATTAGCCAGAACGGGAGACACGGTTAAGCTTCTGTTAGACCCGGATAAGCTGATCAGACAAGATGCTTTGGAAGCAATTGAAGATATTCAAGAGAAAGAACAATCATAAAAAGGAGAGTTTACTGTTATGAAGAAAAAATTTTCAATTAATAATATGAACGTAAGGTCTAAAATAACGTTGTTCAGCGTTATGATGCTGGTATTAATGGTAATTATCGCAGGCGTGGGACTTATTTCTGCAAACCGCATAAATAAGAGCCGCAGCGGACTTTATGACAATTATGCCAGAGGCGAGTTTTATCTGATGGGCGCTTTCAGTAATTTTACCAACGTAAGAGTAAATATCAGAAACGTTATGTACATACACCATGAGGATTCTGACAAGATCCGTGAACAGGAGACCTCGATCAACAATTATGTTACTCAGGTAAATCAGTATTTCGGAATGTTTGAGGAGAAGCTGGATATACTTGAGCCGGACATAGCTACACAGTTTCAGGTTGTTAAAGGCGCTGTGAATGAATGGATTGATTCAATGGAGTCCGAGCTTGCCATGGTTAAGGAAGGCAAGGTCCAGGAGGCAAGGCAGGATCAGATCAATGTCGGAGGCGCGATCGCGCAGAGAGCCGAAACCGAATTGGCTACCTTGATAACTCTTATTGAAGATGACGCACAGAACCACAGTAAGGCAATTAAGACGGAATCTACGATATTTACGGCTGTTCTTATCGGAGTAGCGGCTTTGGCATTTGTTATAACGATCATATACGCCGCTACATTGATCAGAGGAATCACCGTTCCCGTTGTTAAACTTTCCGAGGCGGCGAGAAAGCTGGCTGTCGGAGACGTTGACGTTGACTGCAAGAAGATCCACGACGACGATCTCGGCGAATTGATGGATGAGTTCAGCATTATGGTTGACGCCACCAAGGAGCAGGCAAGAATCGCGGATGTTATCGCAAAGGGCGATTTGTCCATGGAGGTAACTCCCAGAGGAGACAGAGACCTTCTTGGCAAGGCTATTGTCAGAATGATTACAGACCAGAATGCTACTCTCAGCAACATCAGGGAAGCAGGCTTACAGATTACAGTAGGTTCGGAGCAGGTCGCAAATGCGAGCCAGGCTTTGGCACAGGGTTCAACCGAGCAGGCTAGCGCTCTTCAGCAGGTTACCGCATCCATGGATGAGGTTACGCAGCGCACCAAGGAGAATGCTACCGAGGCAAGCAAGGCTAACGTACTTGTAAGCAATGTTAAGGAAATGGCTACCTCCGGCAACGAGCAGATGAAGGCTATGATCCAGGCTATGGACAGCATCAACGAGTCATCGGAGACCATCTCCAAGATCATCAAGACTATCGACGATATTTCGTTCCAGACCAATATCCTTGCTCTTAACGCGGCAGTTGAGGCAGCGAGAGCAGGCGTTCACGGCAAGGGCTTTGCGGTAGTTGCGGAAGAAGTAAGAAGTCTTGCCGCAAAGAGCGCTTCGGCAGCCGGCGAGACCGCCGAGATGATCGAGGATTCTATCCGCAAGGTCGCAAACGGAACCAAGATCGCAGAAGAGACCGCAAAATCTCTTGATGAGATCGTAAGATCCATTGATGAGATCGTAACGCTCATAAGCAATATAGCAGTATCTTCTAACGACCAGTCTACTGCGATATCGCAGATAGACCAGGCGATCGCTCAGGTTTCTACGGTCGTACAGACAAACGCTGCTACTAGCGAGCAGTGCGCGGCTGCCAGCGAGGAGCTTTCCAATCAGGCTGCTACTCTTAAGAACCTTATCGGTCAGTATAAGCTTCTTTCAAGCGGCGGAATGGGCGGAAATTCATTTGCTGACAACGGTCCTTCATATAGCAGCGAGCCTGTGATCTCTCTTGACGGAGATTTCAGCAAATATTAAAATAATTCTTTCCGCGATAGTGCGGATACGGAAATACAAAAAGGCGGTTTGTTATAACCGCCTTTTTAATTTATAAAAATAAACAGGAGATCAGATATGAGTTTAGGTTTTAATTTAAACGGAACTGTCGTCAGTATACAAAATATGATAAAAAAAGCGGAGAAAATGGCTGACAAACTTGAGTATGATATTGATGTTCAGGAAAACGAAATGACCGTCAGTCTTTGTCCGGTCGGAGATATTGAGATCTCATGGGAGAAAGATGAAAGCGGAACAGGACAGTGGCGCGTTGCTGCCGACTGTCAGACAACTCCGGCAGGACCGGGCTTTCACAAGGCGGCGCTTGAGTTTGCGGAAAGTCTGGGATTAGAGGATCTCAGGGTATGCGACGAAACGGATTATTACATACACAGGGACTTTGAGAAGCTAAAGCAAGAGCACTTTTACGGATGGCTGGGTTCCCTTGTCAATTTGTGCTGTACGAATTACGCGGACAGGGATAGTCAGATATGTATCTGCTGGGATATGAGCTATTTTAATCCGGAGGATACAGAAAGAACTATTGTAACGCCTATGGGACGTTTTAGTATGGAAAATGCCATGTCCATTTTGAAGGAACAGGGAGTGGACGGGCTGGCACAGCAGTTTTTGATGTGGAACAACGAGGAGAGGGACGCTCTTTTTTTCAGAAACAGGGCATTGTACGAACTTTGGATGAACTGTTATTTTGCGCCGTCTGAAAGAAGCGAAGAGGACGGGGAGATCAACAAAACGATTCTTGACTACCTTGAGACCGCGTATGAAATGGACGACAAGGTGCCTATACCGTATGAGGCGTATCTGGAGCTTTGCGGGCTGGATGATGCGGAGCCGGATATACCCGACGACTGTGTGAAACTTTTTTATGGCTTTCCGGTGGGTTACCGCAAAGGACTTGTGACGGAGCCGTTAGGAAATCTGCGTATTGTGCTGCCGGGATCTTATCAGTATGAATGGGAGGAGGACGAGGACGGAAACGGCACGCATCTTTGGTGGAATGTAGACGATGAAAGCCCTGTATGGAGAGTAAGCGTGTTCCGGGCGAGAAACGGACAGGCGGTTTTGCCTGAAAATACAAGACAGATCAATGACATGGTTGAAAAGGATATCCCTAACGGAAGGATACGATACGGATGGAACTGTATGGATGAGGACGGAGAGGAACTTTATATCATGGAGACGGAGATCGCGGCCGGCGACCGTTTTTATCTGATGACAGTGGCTTATACCGATCCGGAGGATAAAGACGGAATCGTTGCTCTGATTGATAAAATTTATGCGGTGAATCGGCAATAAGAGTTGAATAAAAATCTCCTAAATGCATAAAACTGATTTTATAAAATAAAGTCAGGGAGATTCCACATGAAATCCGTTTGGTCAGATACAGTCAAGCTTCCGTGCAGGGAGCCGCTAAAAGGAGATTTGCGCACCGAGGTTCTTATTATAGGCGGTGGTATGGCGGGCATTATGTGCGCTTTTATGCTCGGACAGGCGGACGTGCCTTATGTTTTGGTTGAGGCGGATACAATCTGCAGCGGCATAACAAAGAATACGACCGCCAAAATAACGTCGCAGCACGGTCTTATATACGACAGTCTGCTCAGACGTTTCGGCGCGGAGCGTACAAAGATGTATCTTGACGCTAATGAAGCGGCGCTGAAGGAGTACCGAAGGCTTTGCGATGAGATTGACTGTGATTTTGAGGAAAAGGACGCTGTCGTATATTCTCTTGATAACCGAAGGAAAATAGAGAAAGAAGCTGCAGCGCTGCACAGGATAGGGTATCCGGCTAAGCTCCTTGAGAACCTTCCTCTGCCGTTTCCCGTTGCGGGCGCCGTCCGGTTTCCGAGGCAGGCGCAGTTCAATCCGCTGAAATTTGTGAAAGCGATTTCGGAGGATCTGAATATATACGAGCATACCAAGGTAATGGAGCTTACTGAGCGCGGAGCTGTCACGTGCAATGGAGTGATAAAGGCGGACAAAACCATTGTGACTACTCATTTTCCGTTTATAAACAAGCACGGCAGTTATTTCCTCAAGCAGTATCAGCACCGTTCGTATGCCATAGCGCTTGAGAACGCCCCGGATGTGGGAGGAATGTACGTTGATGAAGCGAAAACAGGAATGTCGTTTCGCAATTACGGCGATCTGCTTATACTTGGAGGAGGTGGGTGCCGTACCGGGAAGAAGGGCGGAAAGTGGCGTGAGCTGCGCGATTTTGCGAAAAGGTACTATCCTGACGCAAAGGAAAAATTCCACTGGGCGGCGCAGGACTGCATGACGCTTGACAAAGTTCCGTATATCGGTATGTATTCCAAAAGAACGCCGGGCTTTTATGTGGCTACGGGCTTCAACAAATGGGGAATGACTTCGTCCATGGTTGCTGCCATGATTCTTTGCGACGCCGTCAGAGGGATCGAGAATCCGTGGGAAAAAGTCTTTTCGCCGTCGAGAAGCATTCTTCGTCCGCAGCTTTTTGCAAACGCGTTTGAGGCGACAGTCAATCTGCTCACCCCAACAAGAAAGCGATGCCCGCATCTTGGATGCGCGTTAAAATGGAATCCTCAGGAGCATACATGGGACTGTCCGTGTCACGGCTCACGATTTACCGAGGAGGGAGGGCTTATCGACAATCCGGCGACAGATGATCTGCATATATGATAAATAAAAACGGCAGACGCTCCGTTTACGTCCGCCGTTTTTTTAGTTTCCTTTGCTGCTTAAAGGATTGTGCCTTTCCTCAAAAAACATATTGTTGTCGGGGAGCGGCTTGTTATTCTTGTCATAATGGCTTGTCTGCCGTATTCCCTCTACATCACATTCGGAATCCATTGCGTTTACGGTTTTTTCACGCGCTTTTTTGGCGTTTCCCTTAGGGTCGTCGTTGTAGATCATACCAATACCTCCTAAAGCTGAATAGATTAGAATATTAGTGTTGGCTTTTAAGCGTGAAATATGTGCGAGAACTTATGATTTATTAACAAAATTTTTTATGGCTTTAAAACTTTCCTCGCTTATGACATGCTCCATCTTGCACGCGTCCTCGTCTGCGGTTTTGCCGTCCACGCCCATTCTGCGGAGCCATTCCGAGAAAAATTCGTGCCGTTCGTAGGTTCTTTCCGCAATCACGCGTCCTTCGTCGGTCAGATAGATAAAGCCTGATTCTGTGACCGTGATATGGTTTTTTTCGCGCAGATTTTTCATTGCAATGCTGACGCTTGATTTTTTGAAGCCGAGTTCGTTGGCTATGTCCACTGAACGCACCACCGGAAGTCTGCGGCTCAGAAGAAGAATTGTTTCGAGATAATTCTCGGAGGATTCATTTATGATCATATAAACTCCATGGTAAAAATAATAAATGCCTGGCTTTGTTACAATTAAAGCGGAATAATAAGCGCTCGCGCACATTATACCATGATTTCACTTCGTTTCATCATGGTTCGCGCACATTCGCCAAATGTCTGCTACGCAGCCGCTTGGCTCATTGTGTTCGCGCTTATTATACCACAATTCTTTTCTTTCATCAATCCGGCTTTTGGGATTCGGATTGCGCCGGTTGTTCCGTCAGAGCGTTTTCAACGGCCTTCTTTATGACGGCGCTTGAGTTCGTCGCGCCGGATACCGCGTCAACGTCTATTTTCTGCTCTTCAATTATTTTGTTTATGACTGCCTCCGCGGGTCCGCCCCGTCCGTTTTTATGCTCTAAAATTTTAATGTCCGTAATTCTGCCGTTTTTTACAGCTACTTCTACTTTGGCATAAATAAAATTCACGTCGTATTCCCCGGTATATATCCCGTCGGGAGTACCGGAAATATCTATTTCGTTAAATGAAGTCTGCTTTACCGCTTTTTTATAATCCGCGACGCTTTTTAAATATATTACAAGTACAGTAAGAGCGATAATGGAAATAATGCTCGCGGCAGCGGCGATTATTTTTTTGCGTGATGATTTCATTTAAGGCACCTCCTTATTCTGGCGGCGATACGCTTTGGCAGTGTTTTTTTATTTTTTGCGCCTGCGCAGACGATTTTACCTGACGCTTTCATTCCCGCGGTCTTAAAAAATTCGTCCATATTGCGTATCGCGCCCCTGCTTTGCCCGAATATCCATGAGAAAGGGGCGGGAGTGTTGCAGGAGGTAAGGAGCAGATATTTTCTGCCAGACAGACGCGGTTTGGGGAATCTGTCCGTTTCCTCCATAGCAGTTCCCAGTAAACGGTCGAACAGATTTTTAACGGCGGCGGGCATGTTCGCCCAGTATACGGGGGCGGCGAGGATAACGAGCCGGCATTTTTTCAGTAAAGCCGCGATCTCCTGTATGTCGTCTTTTTGGACGCATATCTGCGTGTCCATACAAGCCCGGCACCCGGTGCAGTAGGCGAGATTTTTTTCGTACAGATCGACTTTTGTTACGGAACAGCCCGATTTTTCGCATTCGCGGACAGCAAAAGAAAGCATTGCGGCAGTAATTCCGTCTTTGTGAGGACTTCCCAAAATGGCAAGCACATCTTTTTCACCCATAATCAGTTCTCCTTATTTGCGATTGAATAATATAACATATCAAAACCGTATTCTAAGAATTGGCTCTTTGATAACCCCATCGACAATGCAATATATTCCTCCTTGTTGGCGGCGAGTCCGATCATTCCGGACAGCATGCCCCAGAAATTGAAGATGGTCGGCAGAATCTCAAGATTATTGCGTAAGTCGCCTTTTTCAATACCGGAAATTAAGAAATCCTTTAGCTTTTCGTTTATCTGTTCGCCGACCAGATAGGTTTCTTTTTCTTCGGGCAGGCAGTCATGCTCAAAGTCGATGTTGATCTTATCCAGCACGGTCTTAAAATAAAAAGGAAATTCCTCCTGATAGCGCACAAGTCCGCGGCATATCAAGTCGTATCTTGTCTTTGTGCTTTCCTTAGACGATAGAGCGGAATCTATGTAACCGAAAAGCTTTTTCATGCTGTTCAGCGTCAAAAGACCGACGATTTCTTCTTTGTTCTCAAAATACACATATAAAGTCGCTTTGCTGTATCCGGCGGCTTTCGCGATATCGTCCATTGAGGTCCGGGCGATTCCTTTTTGAGTAAACAATTCGGACGCCGCGGAAGCGATATTTTCCCTGTGTACGCTTTTGGGTTCTTTTTTCCTGCGCGCCATAACGCACCTCCTCTGAATTAATTAAACTTACAGTTTAATTATATGCAAAAAATTTAAGAAGTCAATATTTTTTTGTGATTCATAATTCAGGCTATATTCGGGTAAAAAAATAAAAAAGTTATTGACATCTAATAATAGTTAGAATATACTAACATATGGAAACCGGCGGAAATTAAGACAAAAATATCCTGGCAGGTCGGGAATAAATTTTTACAAGGAGGGAATAGTGATGCCTTTGTCACTTAGTAAAGAAGGCGTACCGAATATTATCAAAAAAATCGGCGGTAAGGAGAAGACCAGAAAGCTTCTTGAGAAGCTTGGTTTTGTGGTGGGCGGTACCGTTACCGTCGTGAGCGAGGCGGGAGGAAATATCATTGTCAATGTCAGGGATTCCAGGATCGCCATAGGCAGGGAGATGGCGAACAAGATTCTGGTGTGAAGACGGAAAGGAGTATTTATGAGAACATTAAAAGAAGTTCCATGCGGACAGAGCGCTACGGTTACTAGACTTACGGGCGACGGTCCTGTCAAAAGGCGTATCATGGATATGGGAATAACCAAGGGGGTGGAAATCCATGTGAGAAAGACCGCGCCCTTGGGGGATCCTGTCGAGGTGACAGTGAGGGGCTATGAGCTTTCGCTTAGGAAGGCGGACGCGGAAATGATAGAGGTGGAGTAAATTTTTTTAGAAGTAGGTTAGCGATAACTAACAAAAGTTATATAGTTGTGACTCGGTTATGTCGGAAAGGAAGAAGAAATGGCGATTAAAATTGCGTTGGCAGGAAATCCCAACTGCGGAAAAACAACATTATTCAACGTGTTGACGGGTTCAAATCAGTTTGTCGGGAACTGGCCCGGCGTTACCGTTGAAAAGAAGGAGGGCAGGCTCAAAGGCCGAAAGGACGTCACGATAGTAGACCTGCCCGGTATTTATTCGTTATCTCCGTATACTCTTGAAGAAGTGGTTGCGAGAAATTATCTTATAAATGAAAGACCGGACGCTGTTATAAATATCGTGGACGGAACTAATATAGAGAGGAATCTTTATCTTTCAACACAGCTCATGGAGCTTGGGATTCCGGTGGTGCTTGCCGTCAATATGTCGGACCTTGTGGAAAAATCAGGCGACAAAATACATAGCGATAAGCTGGCAAAGGCGTTTGGCTGCGAGGTGGTGGAAATTTCCGCGCTCAAGGGAACGGGGATACAGAAGGCGGCGGATATGGCGGTAAATCTTGCGTTCGCCGGAAAGATCAGCGCGCCCGCGCATAAATTTGCGGATGAGGTCGAGGACGCGATAAAGGCGGCGGAGGGTAAGCTTTTGGAGGTGTCGCCGGAGCGCAGGCGTTTTTTTGCGATAAAGCTTCTTGAAAAGGACGATAAGATCGGCGAATATATAAAGAATACTCCCGACGTCGGCGCGGAGATCGAAAAGCTGGAGAAGGCTTTTGACGACGATACGGAAAGCGTCATCACCAATGAAAGATATGTGTATATATCCGGAATTATTGGCGGGTGCGTGACCAAAAACAGCAAGAAAAAGCTTTCGGTCTCGGATAAAATAGACAGGATAGTAACGAACAGGATCGCGGCGCTGCCTGTTTTTGCGGCGGTCATGTTTCTGGTGTATTTTATATCGGTAACGACCGTTGGAACATGGGCTACGGACTGGACGAATGACGGACTGTTCGGCGACGGTTTTCATATTTTCGGAATCGGCACCAATGAATACGAGCAGGATATGACAGAGTATTACCAAAATAACGTATGGACGCCGGAGGTAAGGTCGCAGGTTGAAGCGGCAGTGACGGCGGGCGTTATCGGAGCAGGGGATATTTATGACGCTATGGAGGATGAGGATTTTGAGGCATTTGACGAGGCGTTCGGTTCATATGCCGATTCTCTTGCCGGGAGCGGTTTTGATATATCGGAAACGGTCGATTCGGCGCTTGAGGTGGAGGGCTGCCCCGACACCTCGGAGTATAAAGGCTGGGTTCCCGGTATTCCCGTTTTGGCTGAGAGAGGACTTGACGGGGTAAAATGCGCGGGCTGGCTTAAAAGTCTTATTCTTGACGGTATTATTGCCGGAGTAGGCGCGGTGCTGGGATTTGTGCCGCAGATGCTCGTGCTTTTTATAATGTTGGCGATTCTCGAATCATGCGGATATATGGCGCGAGTTGCGTTTATCATGGACAGGATTTTCCGCAGATTCGGACTTTCCGGCAAATCCTTTATTCCGATGCTTATCGGAAGCGGCTGCGGCGTTCCCGGAATCATGGCTTCAAGGACTATCGAGAACGACAGGGACCGCAAAATGACGATAATGACGACTACCTTCATTCCGTGCGGAGCGAAAATGCCGATAATAGCCCTGATCGCGGCGGCGCTGTTTGACAACGGCTGGTGGGTGGCTCCTGCCGCATATTTTATAGGCGCGGCGGCGGTCGTGGTTTCCGGAATAATCCTGAAAAAAACAAGAATGTTTGCCGGCGATCCCGCTCCTTTTGTAATGGAGCTTCCGGCTTATCATGTGCCCACCTTCGGAAACGTTATGAGAAGCATGTGGGAGCGCGGCTCGTCGTTTATCAAAAAAGCCGGCACGATAATACTTCTGTCGTCTATAGTTATATGGGCAGGCTCGGTATTCGGCGTCGAGGGCGGCAAAATGGTGTTTGATCTAGACATCGAGCTTGAATCGAGCGTTCTCGGTTATATCGGCAACGCCATAAAGGTTGTTTTTGCGCCGATTGGCTTTGGCAATATCAAGGCGTCCGTCGCTACCATAATGGGGCTTGTCGCCAAAGAAGAGGTAGTCGGAGTGTTCGGAGTGCTTGATTTTGAAGGTCTTACAAAGCTCTCCGCGTTTTCGTTCATGATATTCAACCTTTTGTGCGCGCCTTGCTTTGCAGCTATGGGAGCGATAAAAAGAGAGATGAACAGCGCGAAATGGTTCTGGATAGCTGTCGGCTACCAGACGGGACTCGCGTATCTCGTGTCGCTCGTGGTGTTCCAGCTTGGTTCGTTCTTTGGCGGAAACGGAAACATCGCGGGAGCCATAATATCGTTTGTGCTTATTGCGGCTTTCCTCTATCTTTTGTTCAGACCGTACAGGGAAAGCAAGGTGCTGAGAGTGGACTCCAAAAAGCTTGCGAGAGCCTCTAAGTAGAATAATATAATTTTTGTTTTCTTCCTGAGGGACTGTCTTTGTATTACAGAGGCAGTCCCGTTAAATTAAAAGGCGGTTCCTGATTTATCAGAATGCCATATGTCAACAAATTTTTCATCTGCTTTGAACTGCATGAAACAATACGGAACTTGAACAAAAAATAATGAAGCTGTATAATGCAAGGAGACAGAAAAACTCGGACTGTTGTGCTGCTTAATAATGAAATGTAGAAATTTCTGCGAAAGTTATCTGCGAATAAATTTATGTAAACGGAATAAATATTTTTACCAAGGAAAAAATTACTGTATATTCCTCTGCGAGGATACCAGTATGCGTTGAAAACCAACGCATGAATAAGGAAAGGAGTTATATTATGAGGAGATTCAGAATTTTGTTTTCGGCGTTGCTCGTTACGGCGGCAGCGGCAGTTTTGCTTGCGGGGTGCGGAAGAGACAAGTCGTCGTCGGACAGCCAGACAAATGACAGGGGAACGTCCGGTTCTGCCGGTAACGGAGAGGTCTACGCCGATTCGCTTGAGATAATGAAGATCATATGGGGCAGCGTTGACGAAAATGAAAGATTTTCAAGCTATGGCGGCAGTGACCTTGAGAATCCGGTGATGGACGCTCCGGGAAACTTTGATGTTAGTCAGACGGACGCGCTTACGTCTACGCTCATCATACCTCAGTCGCTGTATGACAAGATCGACAATGCCGCGTCGCTGATCCATATGATGAACGCCAACAATTTTACGGGCGCGGCTATCCGAATTAATGGAACGGACGTTCCGGCGGCTGCCGAGGAGTTAAGAAAGTCAATAACAGGCAATCAGTTTATGTGCGGTTTTCCCGAAAAGCTTGTGATAATTACGACTGGGAATTATATAGTATATGCCTTCGGATTGGAGGACAGCGTGAACAGCTTTAAGGGGGCGGCGGAGAAAATGCTTAAGGACGCTCAGGTCGTATGTGATCAGCGTATGGAATAAGTATCATGTTATTTTCGAGTTTACCGTTTTTATTTTATTTTCTTCCTGTAATGACGGCTGTGTATTTTATAACGCCCAAAAAGGCTAAAAACGCCGTTATTTTATTAGGGAGCCTGTTTTTTTACGCGTGGGGAGAGCCTAGGTATGTGCTTTTGATGGCGGCGACCATAGTTATCGGCTATGTCTTCGGAATACTGATTGAAAAAAACAGGGACAATAAGTTTGGAAAAGTGTTCACTGCGCTTTCGGTCGTTTCGGGAGCGGGGCTTTTGACGTATTTTAAATACGCGGATTTTTTTATAGGGAGCTTTAACAGCGTAACGGGACTTTCCGTTCCGCTGTTAAAAATCGCTCTTCCTGTCGGAATAAGCTTCTATACCTTTCAGATGTTAAGCTATACCATAGACGTTGGACGCGGACAGGTAAGGGCGCAGCGTAATTTCATAAATCTTGCGGCGTATATATCAATGTTTCCGCAGCTCATAGCCGGACCGATAGTGAGATATTCGGATATCGACAGGCAGCTTACGGGGCGCAGCCATACGCTTGCGGGGACGGCGCTCGGAATAAGGCGATTTGTGCTGGGGCTGGGTAAAAAAGTGATTATCGCTAATACGCTGGGAGAACTTTGCAGTAAATTTCTTGCTTCAAAAGAGCAGTCTGCGCTATTCGCGTGGATATATCTGTTCGCGGCGGCGCTTCAGATATATTATGATTTTTCCGGATACAGCGATATGGCTATCGGACTGGGGCGCGTATTGGGTTTTGATTTTCCTGAGAACTTCAATTATCCGTTTATATCGAGAAGCGTGACCGAATTCTGGCGCAGATGGCACATGACTTTGGGAAGCTGGTTCAGGGATTATCTGTATATACCCTTGGGCGGAAATAGAGCGGGCAAGTCAAGACAGATGTTTAACATACTTATCGTGTGGCTCGCGACGGGACTCTGGCACGGCGCGGCATGGAATTTCGTCATATGGGGGCTTTATTTTGCGGTGTTTCTTATAATAGAAAAGCTGTGGCTCGGAAAATATCTTGCCAAAAGCAAGACGCTCGGACATATCTATCTTGTTTTTTTCGTCGGGATAAGCTTTGTTATATTTAACGCGGACACGGTTTCACAGGCTGTGAGAAATATCTCTCTCCTTTTCGGCGGAGGCGCTACGCCCGTAACGGCTGAAAGCGTTTTTTATCTAAAGAGCTACGCAGGGGTCCTGCTCGTCGGGCTTATCGGAGCCACACCCGCGGCGGCTAAGCTGTGTTCGGTTATACGGGGCAGGACAGCCGGAGAAAAAACGCTCAATTTTATTGAACCGCTCTTTCTTGCGGCGCTTCTGCTCGTCTGCGTTGCGTATCTTGTGAACGGTTCTTACAATCCGTTTCTGTATTTCAGATTTTAGGGCAGATCCCGTCAGGCGCGCCGCGCCGTGGGAATGCCGGGAGGCTGCGTATGAATGAAAAAATTAAAAACGCCGCGGTAATAGCGGTCGCCGTATTGATAATTTTCGGTTTTTCGCTGTGGAGCGCAATAAAACCGGATTCGGAATTTTCTGAGAGCGAGAGAAGAATGCTCGCGGCGATGCCGGAGGTGTCTGTACGGAATATTTTCTACGAAAAAGGCGATAACAGCTTTATGATGGAATTTGAGAAATACGCCGCCGACCAGTTCCCGGTGAGAGAAGGCTTCAGACGGCTTAATTCCGCGTTCAGCCGTTATGTACTGCGCCAAAAGGAGGCTAATGATATTTATATAAGCGGCGGATATGCCGCAAAGCTGGAGTATGTACAGAACGATAGCTCGCTCGATTGGGCTGTCGGACGTTTCGACGATATTGCTAAACGTTATCTGAACGGCAGAAAGGCGTATATTGCCGTTGTTCCCGATAAGGGCTATTATCTTGCAAAGGAGGGAGGCTATCCGTCGCTTGACTACGAAAAGCTCTTTGAAAAAGTAAGAAGCGGGACGGAGGCTTACGCGGATTACATTGATATAACGGGGCTTTTGGATATAAAAAGCTATTACCGGACCGACGCGCACTGGCGGCAGGAAAAAATAGTTCCCGTGGCGGAATATATTGCCGGACGTATGGGAGCTGATTTTGAAGGCGAGTATGAAACAAATACATTGGAAAAGCCGTTTTACGGCGTATATTACGGGCAGTCGGCGCTTCCCATGGAGCCGGACACGATCAATTATCTTACCTCGGATATTCTTGAACGGGCGGCGGTCCGCTGTCTTGACGGGGAGGAGCCGGAGGAGCTTCCGGTATACGATATGGAGAAAGCGCTCGGACGCGACGGCTACGAAATATTCCTGTCCGGCGCGAGGGCGCTCATTACGATAGAAAATCCGCTGTCTGGCAGCGGAAGGGAGCTTGTGATTTTCAGGGATTCCTTCGGCAGCAGCCTTGCGCCGTTGCTTGCGGGAGGATATGAGAAGGTGACGCTTGTGGACATAAGGTACATTTCCCCGGCTTTTGTCGGACGCTTTGTGGATTTTGAGGACGCGGACGTGCTTTTTTTGTACAGCACGTCAGTGCTTAATAACAGCGAGGGACAGCTCCTCAAATAAGGAATATGAAAGAATAGAATTGCTAGGGTCTGAGGACAATAAGCCTGTACGGATAAGGGAGGCGGCATGGACAGTCAGACGTTGGGAATCATTCAAGAATCGGATATAAACGCCCTTGAGGTGCGGCTTGCGCTGCAATGCGCGCCATTTATAGCGGGGCTGAAGCCCTCGAATCTTTTTATATCGGGCGGGGATGATCTTGGAAAAGCCGTAGGTATTTTTGAATACGCGGGGTTTTCATATTTTATCCTGCTTAAAACAAATAGTAAAATTGTATTTCTCATATACGATCCAAAGCGGCTTGAGGAATGCGTTTTGGAGAGGAGCGCGGCGGCGCTGCTCAGGAAAACGGGATATTATGCTCTGGAACTTGGGGAGCTGCTTAAAAACTGCCGTCTCAGATACAGGCAGTACGCGTCGGAGGGAAGAGAATTTCCGCATGAGCTGGGAATATTTTTAGGCTATCCTGTAGAGGACGTAGAGGGATTTATAAAAAACAGCGGGAAAAACTGTCTTTATGCCGGATACTGGAAGGTGTACGCAGACCTTCCAAAGAAGCTTTCGGTTTTTAAAAACTATGACAGCGCAAGACTTTCGCTGCTTAAAATGCTTTCAGTGGGAAAAAACATAAGAGACATCGTCGGACACGGCTGTGTCTGAGGTCGGGAAAGGAAATTTTGTATGAATAAAAAACGGATCATGATAATTGACGACGATGAGGATCTGTCCTTCATAATCTCCGATATGCTTGAAAGCTACGGTTACTCGGTTGACTGCGCGGCGGACGGGGACGCCGCCTTTGAATTGCTTTCGGGGAATACATATCATCTGATACTGCTTGACATCAATCTGCCGGGGACGACGGGCTTTGAGCTTTGCAAAGAGCTGAGAGAGACCTCCACAGTTCCGGTGATTTTTGCGAGCGCGAGGACAAACGAGGGCGACAGGATACAGGGCTTTGAGATCGGCGGGGACGATTACCTTCCGAAGCCGTATTCGATGAAGGAGCTGCTTGCGAGGGTAAACGCCCTTATCCGCAGGACATACGGATTTGGGGATACGGAGAAAAAGGTGAGCTTCGGAGATGTTACAGTTGACACGGGGGCAAGGAGCGTGACGAAAAACGGCGTTCCCGTTTCTTTGTCATTGCGTGAATTTGACCTGCTCGCCTGTCTTTGCCTGAACGCGAATACCGCCATGTCCAAGGAAAAGCTGCTTTCCTCGGTCTGGGGAGCTTTTTCGACCGTGGAGCCGTCCACCCTTGCGGTGCATATCCGCTGGCTGCGCGAAAAGCTTGAGCGCGACCCGGCAGCTCCGGAATATATAAAAACTGTTTACAAGGTCGGATATATGTTGGAGGTGAAGGAATGAAACGCAGGATAATTACCGTCATGGCAATTTTTACCCTTATCATCTGCGCGGCGACATTGATATTTTATACGGGAGAAAAAAAACGCGACGGTCAGGACATAGGACGCGAGCAGCTTGTCGCGCTCAACGAAATAGAGCAGCTCGCAAAAAAAGGCGAGCTTGAAGAGTTTTCACGCCAGACCGCCGCGCTGCGGGAGAGCATAGGCGCGCAGTCCGGACGAGCAAGCTTTCTCTGGTACCTTTGCGGCGTGAGCGTTTTTTTGCTTGCCGCGGCGTTTTGTTATGTGTATTTTGCCATACTGCGTCCGTTTGAAAAGATGAAGGACTTCGCCGGACATATCGCGCGCGGAAATTTCGACATACCGCTAGATTACGAGCGCTCGAATTATTTCGGGGAATTTACATGGGCGTTTGACAGTATGCGCCGGGAAATAACAAAAGCAAGGGCGTGCGAAAAGGAAGCCGTGGATAACAATAAGACCGTCATAGCCACGCTTTCGCACGACATCAAAACGCCCATAGCGTCCATAAGGGCGTATGCGGAGGGGCTTGAGGCTAATCTTGACGCAACGCCGGAAAAGCGCGCGAAATATCTCGGCGTCATTATGAAAAAGTGCGACGAGGTTTCGGGACTTACCGAGGATCTTTTCCTGCATTCGTTAGCCGACCTCGACAAGCTTAAAATTACCCCCGAAAGGGTTGAACTTTGCGGATTTATGGAGCATACCGTCACGGAAATCGCCGGAGAACGCAATGATATAGAATTTGTAAAACCGGATTTTACGGCGTGGGTGAGCGCGGACAAAAAAAGACTTGTCCAGATCGCGGAAAATCTTATAAACAACGCGAGGAAATACGCTAAGAGCGGAGTCAGGATAAATATCGTTCAGAACGACGGCGACGCCGAGCTGCATTTTTGCGATTCCGGCGTTGGTATTCCCGACGAGGATATGCCGTTTATTTTTGACAAGTTTTACAGGGGAAGGAACTGCGGAGATGAGCAAGGCTCAGGACTTGGACTTTATATCGTCAGATACATTACTTTGCAGATGAACGGAAAGGTCCTGCTGCACAATCACGCAGACGGACTTGAGGCGATAATAAGTTTTCCGCTTATACCGGAGAAGTCTTAAAGACTTCTTAATAACTTTTCTGATAGATTGGTTTTATACAGCCGCGCGGTCAGGACCGCATGGCATCAGGGAAAGGAACAAATCAATGAAAAAAACAATTCTGTCAGCAAAGGGTCTGTGCAAAAGCTTTGCGCATAACGGCGGACAAAACCACATTCTCTCAAATATCGATCTTGAGCTGTACGAGGGAGATTTCACGGTTATCATGGGAGCTTCAGGATCGGGTAAATCGACCCTGCTGTACGCGCTCTCCGGAATGGACCGGGCGAGCGCGGGGGAGGTTATGTACGGAGACGCCGATATCGTGAAAATGAAGGAAAAAGAGCTTGCGGGGCTAAGGCACACCGATTTCGGATTTATATTCCAGCAGATGCATCTCGTCGGCAATCTCACGCTTTTTGAAAACGTAGCGGTTCCGGGATATCTCAACAAGGAAAATTCCGCGTCGCAGGTAAAGGCGAGGGCGCGGGAGCTTTTTGAGTATATGAACATATCGGACGTAAAGGATCATCTTCCGTCGCAGGTTTCGGGAGGAGAGCAGCAGCGCTGCGCGATAGCGAGAGCCGTTATAAATTCTCCTAAGGTGATCTTCGCCGACGAGCCCACGGGCGCTCTTAACCGCGCGAATACCTCGGAGGTGCTTAACCTTCTTACGAAGCTGAATGGCGACGGTCAGAGCATACTTATGGTAACTCACGATATGAGGGCGGCGCTGCGGGCGACAAGGCTTCTGTATCTGGAGGACGGCAGGATAACCGGCGAGCTTACGCTGCCCGCCTTTGACGCGCAGGAAGAGAAAAGCCGCGAAACGCAGGTGAACGCTTGGCTTACCTCGATGGAATGGTAGGTGGACGGTATGGAGATTCTTACGCTGTTATGGGCGAATATACGCAAAAAAAAGGGAGCTTTTATAAGTATTTTTTTACTGATGACGATTATCACCACCGTCGCGATGGCAATATTCAGCGTGCGGGACAATTATGAAAAAGGGCTTGCCGACGCTTTCAAGGCGGCGGACAGTCCGGATACGACCGTGATGCTGGCAGCCTCCGCGCTGACTGATGAATTGCGGGCGAAGCTTGCGGACAGCGCTCTGGTGGAGCGCGTTTCGTACCGTGAAACGCTTAATACTAACGGCGCATATGTCGGGGAAATGTCGGACGGAAACTCATGGTTCATGGGTCTGATGCAGGAGGGCGTGCGTCTTTACAACGGAGAGCTAAACGGTTTTGAGCACGAGATACCGCCTCTGCGCGAGGGCGAGATATATCTGCCCTTAGGCTTGAAGGCAAAGCTTTCATGCGAAGTCGGAGATACGCTCACCGTCAATATGATTTTCGGAGTAAAAGCCGATTTCACAATTAAAGGCTTTGTGGAGGAGCCGGCCTTCGGCTCGATGACGATCGGCTGGAAGCAGGTTTTTATAAGCGCCGAGGATTATAAAAGAATATATGAGGAATGCGAACCGCTTAAGACGGAGGCGGTGATCCTGCAAACGGTCGCAGTCAGTATTTATCAGTCAGAGGAGAGCGGGCTTTCTCCTGCAATATTCCAGCGCAGGCTGAATCTTGAAACGGGAATAATCGATGCGGCAATAGGGGCGCTGAACCGCGAGCAGAGCGAGAGATACAGTACGATAATGTCGGACACCGTAATGAACATAATTATGGTTTTTGTCGCTTTTCTTTTTGTAATAGTTCTCATAGTTATGGGAAACAGTATCGGAACGGAAATAGAGACGGATTATGTGACGCTCGGAATACTTAAATCGCAGGGATTCGGAAGCGGCAGGATAAAGCTTCTGTTTCTGCTTCAGTATATGCTTGCGCAGGTCGCTGGGGTGATTGTCGGAGGAATCGCGGCGATACCTATCGAGAGGGTGTTAAGCTTCGCCTGTCAGTCGATAACGGCCGTTTTGCCTGCCGCAGGGCTTTCGGCGCAGAAGAGCGTTTTGTACGCGCTTGCGATATTCTTATGTTCGGCTCTTATCATCGCGGTCAAGACTAATAAGGTCGCGAAAATATCTCCTGTCAGAGCGATTTCGGGCGGCAGACCTCAGGTCTATTTTGACAGCCGATTCAACGCTCCTATCGCGCAGAGGACTTTGTCCGCAAGTCTCGCTTTCAGGCAGTTCACCTCAAATAAGCTGAGGTATGCAGGAATAATCGCTATCGCGGCGATACTGACCTTTTTTATGATAACGGTTAACCTTCTAGGCGATCTGATGAGCTCAAGAAAGGCGCTTAACGCCATGGGAATGAAGGATACGGATATAGAGGTATATTTCAGAAATGAGGAAGCCGCCGAATATCTGTCCGATGTTGACAGAATCGTCAGGTCGCATTCGGAAATAGAGGAGAGCAACAGGGAAACTACAAGATATGTTTCGATAAACGGGGAGAGCCTTTACTGTGAAATATTTGAGGATCCCGCGCTTATTCCCGGAATTATAAAAGGAAGAGAGCCTAAGTACGACAACGAAATAATGATAACCGAGATGGTGGGAAAGGTTCTTGACCTCAAAATGGGAGATAAGGTCAGGATCTCAGAATCGGACGGCGAGATAGAATGCGTGATAAGCGGTATTTTTCAGGGCGGGGGAGATTCTGGAATGGCCTTTGCGACAAATTTCGATGTTGCTAAGAGACTCGGGATCAGAGTTGATTATGCGATGAAATATTATATTATTGACGATAAATCAAAAGCCTTCGAGATAGCCGGAGAAATTCTGGAAAAATACGGAGATTTTTTCAATATCAACGTGTACGACGAGAATACCAATCCCATTCAACAGGAGTACGGAGAGATAGTCGATCTGCTGAAAATAATAATATACGCTTTTTCGGCGCTGTTTGTTTTTGTCGCCATAAGAATGGCGTGCTCAAGAACTTTCATTCAGGAGCGAAGGGATATAGGTATATACAAGGCGATTGGCTTTACCTCGCGCAGGCTGAGACTTGGTTTTGCCCTGAGATTTTTGATCATGTCGTTTGTCGGAGGCGTTATCGGCACGGTGCTCAGCATACTGTTTTCGGCGAGGGCGGTCGGAGCGACTCTGAGCGTTATCGGAATCTCAAGAGTGGTGCTGGAATTTACGCCGTTCTCGCTTATAGTTCCTATAATTGTGACTGCCGTAAGTTATTTTGCTTTCGCGTATATGACGTCTGGAAGAGTAAGGAGAGTCGAGGTAAAGGAACTGGTTGCCGAATAAGTCGGTATAAACGGTATAAAAGGCTTGACAAGGACTTATGCCGTGCTGATATAATTCTTG
>ERZ777011.1848-NODE-1848-length-19627-cov-3.321684_pt1 | contig 19627 bp, 17 predicted proteins | sample MGYA00374964_ERZ777011 | MGnify/ENA primary metagenome ERZ777011 (study PRJEB29310, sample SAMD00008975) | mouse gut metagenome | study: EMG produced TPA metagenomics assembly of the Metagenome analysis of fecal microbiota from mouse which was promoted... | reverse complement strand
CATCTTTCTCGCCGCAGCCACCGCAACGCTCGCCGCCCATACCCGCCCCCTGCTCCCCACCGGCCAACGGCTGGTGATGACCCTGGCGATAACCGATACCCCCGTCACCGCCGGAAAGTGGAGCAAGGCGACCGCCCGTATCGACCGCTACCGCTCCTACGCGGGCAACGACACCGCATGGCACCGTTCCGGGGAGAAAACCGTCGCCCGATTCGACACCTCGTTCCACATCCGACCCGGCGAACGGCTCATCGCCACGGGCTACGCCGGCGAGCTGGGCAGCGAAGATTACGCATGGTACGCCCGGCTGATGCAACGACGCGGCTACAGCCGGTCGGTATGGATCGACGGCCGACAACAGCTCGTTCCGCTGCCCGACCGACACCTCACCCTCCGCCACCGGGCCGAAAGCGTACAGGCCGCAGCGGCCGAAAGACTCGCGCGTCTGGGGCTGTCCCCCGCCGAATACGGTACGGCGGCGGCGATGAGCATCGGGTACCGCAGTGCGCTTCCCGCCGCACTGCGCCGCGATTACAGCACCACCGGCACCTCGCACCTGCTGGCCGTGTCGGGTCTCCACGTGGGCATCGTCACACTGCTGGTCAACCTCCTGTTGTGGCTGCTGCCCGCCTTCCGTTACGGCCACATCGTACGGAACGCGCTCGCCGTCGCCGCGATCTGGAGCTACGCCTTCCTCACGGGACTCCCGCCGTCGGTAATCCGGGCGGCCACCATGTTCACCGGAGCGCAACTCGCCCTCGCCGCATCGCGCACGGGCAACAGCACCAACATCCTGCTCGCCACCGCCACCCTGATGCTGCTGGTCAACCCCGACTACCTCTACGACCTCAGTTTCCAACTCTCCTTTACGGCCGTAGCCGGCATTTTCCTTCTCTATAAGCCGCTGTACGGCGCCGTGCACAGCCGCTTCAAGGCACTCAACGCCTTCTGGGCCCTCTTCATCGCAGGCCTCGCCGCGGCACTCGCCACCGCTCCGCTGGTATCGTACTACTTCGGGCGCATCCCGCTCATCGGCATCCTCGTCAACCCGCTGCTCATCCTCACGGCCAACGCGACCGTGCTCCTCTCCCTGCTGTGGATTCTCGCCCCGCTCGCCCCCTTGCGCGGCCTCTTCGCCGCCGCCTTGAGCGCCACGGCCGGATTGCAGAACACCCTGGTGGGCCTCTGCGCCGAAAAGACGTGGGCATCGCTCCCCCTGCGGCTCGAAGCATGGCAGGCCGCGGTGCTATGCGCCGCCCTGCTGACAGGGGGACTCCTGCTGCAAAGACGAAAGGTAAAACCCGAAAAAACCAATCTTTCCGAAACGACATGACCACCGAAGAGATCCTGCTGCTCGAACTGCCGGCCCTGGGCCGCCTCACCGAGGAGAACATCGACCGCGACCCGACCGCCGTGGCCCTCGACAAACGGATAGCGCACGCCCCGCTCATCGCCACACAGGTGAAGTACCTCCAGCGGGCCCGCCGCAAACTCCCCTCCTACTACGCCGCGCGGGCCATCCTCCCGCCGCTCGCCTTCGAGCAGTCCAGCAGCGAAGCCGCCGCGGCCCGCAAGGAGTGGAGCGGCGACATGTGCATCGACCTCACCTGCGGTCTGGGCGTGGACTCGCTCCACCTCGCCCGCCGTTTCTCCCGTGTCGTGGCCGTGGAACGCGACCCCGTACTCGCCCGCGTGGCGGAGATTAACTTCCGCCGGCTGGGCGCGGACAACATCACCGTAATCTGCGCCCGGGCGGAGGATTTCCTACGCGACTTCGCCGCCTCCGGGGGCCGGGCCGACCTGGTGTACGCCGACCCCGACCGTCGTTCCGACACGGGCCGTAAACTCGTCCGGATGGAGGAGTGCAGTCCGGACATGCTACAGCTCCTACCCCTGCTGAAAGGGGTCACGAAACGGATCGTCGTGAAACTCTCGCCGCTGTTCGACGTAGCCGAGTGTTTCCGCCTCTTCGGCGCCGACTGCCGGGTGGAGGTCTTCTCCCTGGGCGGCGAATGCAAGGAGGTGACCGTCGAAACGGGAAGCGCCCTCTCCGGCGGAAGCGTGAGCGCCACGATCGCCGACCGCGGCCGCTGGAGCTACCCCTGGCCGGCGCCCGCACCGACCTCCGGCTGGGCGTTCGCGCCGCCCTACCGCTACCTGGTGATTCCCGATGTTGCGCTCCGGAAAGCACGGCTTACGGCCCTCTACGCCGCAGAGGCAATACCGCAGGCATTCGCCGTACCGGGCGACGGCTACCTCTTCGCCAACCGGCTGCCCGAAGGTACGATCCCCGGCAAAGTTTTTGAAGTGGCAGGGATGGTACGGTTCGACCCGGCACGACTGAAACGGGAGTTGCGCCGCGAGGGGATACGCTCGGCCGACCTCTACACACACGGTTTCCCCCTCTCCGCCCCGGAACTCGCCCGCCGGCTGGGAATCCGCGAAGGCGGCCGCACCCGGCTCGCTTTTACCTCCGTCGGACAGGAGCTTTGGGTTATCGGATTAAAAGAGGTAATTTTGTAACGCTCCGAAAGAGGATAAACCGTGCGGAACGAAAACCATTAAAAGCGAACACACATGAAATCGTTTTTCAGAAAAGTCACAGAGTTCGTCAGGCACGGAGTATGGGAGAAGACGGAAGCCGACTTCTCTTCCCGCTGGAGGTGGTGGTTCGTCCGTCAGGCACGGGTCATCCTCTACACGTTACAGGGGGTGCAACACCACGATACGGTGGTGCGTTCGGCGGCGCTCACCTTCTTCTCGCTCATGTCGCTCGTCCCGATGCTTGCGCTGGCCTTCGGAATCATCAAGGGTTTCGGTCTGGAAACCGCCCTCGAGAACTACCTTTTCGAACGCTTTTCAGGAGATGAAGCCCTGATCCGGTACATTCTCGATTTTGCCAACAACGTATTGGTCCGCACCAGCGGCGGACTGGTGGCGGCCAGCGGATTGCTCGTACTCATCTGGGCCGCAGTAAGGGTGTTCGGCAACGTCGAGAACGCATTCAACACGATCTGGGAGGTCCAAAAAACCCGCAGCCTCACCCGGAGGGCGAGTACCTATGCGGCGGTCATCTTCGTCATTCCGCTGCTGGCCGTCCTGCTGGCCCTGGTCCTCTCCTACATCCGGACGCTCATCGCCCACTACGCTTCCATCCCCTACAGCGTACTCTACGCGATCGGGTCGTTCGCGGTGCTGTGGCTCCTCTTCACGGGCGCCTACAAAATCATCCCGAACACCAAGGTACGATTCCGCCATGCCGCCATGGCGGCCCTCATCGCGGCGGTGGCCTTCTCGGTCTTCCAGCTCATCTACGTCACCCTGCAAAGCGGCGTATCCTCCTACAACATCATCTACGGCAGCTTCGCCGCCGTACCCCTCTTCCTGCTCTGGGTGCAGACCAGTTGGCAGATCGTTCTCTTCGGGGCCGAGCTCTCGTTCGCCTACCAGAACGTGGAGAGCTTCGTGCAGGAACAAGACGCCGCCAGCATCAGCTACGACAACCGGCGGAAGGTGATGCTCGCCGCCCTCACGGTCGTCATCCGGAGCTTCATGCGCGGCGAGGGAGGCATCTCCTCCGAAGCGGTCGCCCGCGAGCTGAAACTGCCCGTCCGCCTGGTGCGGGACATCAACTATACGCTCGACAAGGCGGAACTGATTCTCCCCATCTCCTCCGAGAAGAGCCAGAAAACCAAGATGTACGTCCCCGCACGCGACATCCACACCATCACGCTGCACGAAGCGCTCCGCGCCGTCGAGCACACGGGAGCGACGGTACGCAACCCGGGCGAGAACCCCTACCTGGGCGAAATCGCACGCATCCTGGACGACATCGACAAGCGGATAGGCACCTCGGACGACAACATCCTACTCATGAAACTCATCGACCATGGAGATAACGATCGTAGGGAGCGGTAATGTGGCCGAAGCCCTGGCCGGAGCCGTCGCCGCATGCGACGGTCTGCACCTGCAGCAAGTGTGCGCACGCAACTCCCGGCGGGGCCGGACACTCGCCGAACGCTACGGGGCCGACTACACGGAACACCCGCAGGAAGCGGCGCCCGCCGACCTCTACCTGATCGCCGTCAGCGACTCGGCCGTGGAGGAGGTTTCCGCCCTGCTGCATCCCCCCTTCGGAGCCACCGTGGCCCACACCTCCGGGGGACTGGGCATCGACGCCCTGCGGTGCGACACGCCCCACCGGGCCGTATGTTATCCGCTTCAGACCTTTTCCAGGGGACGTTCCCTCGACCTGAGCACCGTTCCCCTCTTCATCGAATACGCCACCGAACGGGCCGAAACCACGGTCCGGACCTTCGCCGAGACCCTCTCCTGCCGCGTGTTCGAGGCCGACAGTGCCCGGCGCAACAGACTCCATGCGGCGGCGGTCTTCGCATGCAACTTTTCCAACCACCTCTACGCCCTCGCGGGCAGGCTGCTGGAGAAGGAGGGACTCGATTTCGGCATCCTCGGTCCGCTGGTACTGGAAACGGCGGCCAAAGCCGTGACGACGGGTACTCCCGCCGCAGTCCAGACCGGTCCTGCGGTCCGGGGCGACGCCGTCACCATGCGACGCCACGAGGCCATCCTCGCCGGGGAGAACGACGAACGATACAACGAAATATATAAATTACTGAGCCAAAGCATATGGGAAACTTCAAAGAGGACATAGCACGGACCGAAGCGTTCGTATTCGACGTGGACGGGGTATTCACCGACGGCAACATCATGCCCCTCGCCGACGGCGACTATCTGCGGGCCTACAACGCCAAGGACGGCTATGCGGTAAGCTACGCCGTCAAGCAGGGCTACAAGATATTCATCGTCACGGGCGGGCGGGGTGACATCCTCCACAAACGCTTCAGCTACCTGGGCGTCACGGAACTCCATCTCCACGTATCCGACAAGATCGCCGTGCTGCAGGAAATCATGGAGCGCCACGGCCTCGACCCCGAAAACGTCGTCTTCATGGGCGACGACATTCCCGACCTGGAGTGCATGCAGGCGGTGGGCATTCCGGTCTGTCCGGCCGACGCCGCCAGCGAGATCGTCGAAGCCTCGCGCTACGTATCGGAATTCGCCGGGGGCCACGGCTGCGTGCGCGACATCATCGAACAGGTACTCCGGGCACAGGGCAACTGGGCACGCCACCTGAAAGGGATACACGCCGTATCGGCCTGAGCCGGAGACCGCATCGATCGGCACGCGACTCCGCCCGGGGACGGCACGACGATGCTCTCCTTTCGTGCATCGTGCCGCATTCTCAGGCCAGCAGCAACACCGCACCGGCCACCAGCACGCCACCAGCAAATCCCACGGCCACCTGCGCCGGCGTATGTTTGCCCAGGTACAGCCGGGCCGAGCCCAGCATCCCGGCGCACAACACCGCGCCGCAGAAGATCCCGATCAGACCGGTATAACCGGCATAGAGCAGCAGGGCGACCATTCCCGTGGCCGCCCCTATGGCCGTCATGTGCAGGCTGACCTGCCAGCGCAAGTTGACCACGAAAGCGAAAAGCGTACAGGCCATGGCGGCGAGCATGATACGTCTCAACAGGAAAAACACGGGCAGCGAACCGAGCATCCAGCCGCATAATGCGTAACAGAACGCCACGACCAGCATGGGAAGCGTACGCTCGCGACGCTGCGACAACGAAAAGTCACCGATAAGTCCGAACGCCCGCATCAGAAAAATCCCCGCCGCAGGCACGACGAGCGTATCGACCGTCACCACCAGCAGGATGTAACGCCGTATCTCCGCAGGCAGCCAAAAGGGCAGAATGCCCGTTCCGAAGAGGATCGCCAGCAGCCACACCGGCATCAGAAAGGGATGGAGCAGATACGATACGCCTCTGCTCAGCCCCTTCCACACGTTTCGTTCCTCCATACCACGTTCCATAGACACGACTCTTTCGTTTTACGGTTCCTTGTATCTCCCGGGGCCGACGGTCACACCGCCGCGCCTCCGCAGGCAAAGGTACGATTTATCGCGTGTCGTACGCCCCTCTCCGACTCCATCTTCCCCGCAAACACCCCGGCCCGGTCGGACCGACACTCCGGCTCCGCACCGACTCTCTTATCGGCCCAGATGCCAAAACGAGGAGCGCTCCGAGCCCTACCGAAAGGAGAACACCCGACCCGATAACCGCAACCGCACCGACCCCGGGAAAGAACCGGAACGCATGACGAAACACGGAAACCGCACCGGCCGAACCGTCGCCGTTCCTCCCGCGCGATGCCGGAAGGCGGAACCGGGCATGGCCCGCCCCACAAGAAAAGCGGTCCCCACGCCTCTCCGGCATAGGGACCGCCCTGTAAATTCAAGCATCCGGTCAGAGTTCCTTACGGAGCCTTGCAACCGGAATGCCGAGCATCTCGCGGTATTTGGCCACTGTCCTGCGGGCGATGCGATACCCCTTGTCGTTGAGTATCTCCATCAGCGCCTCGTCCGTGAGGGGCTTGCGCTTATCCTCTCCGTCAATGCACTCGGAAAGGATGTTCTTGATCTCATAGGAAGAGACCTCCTCGCCGCTGTCGGTCTGCATCGCCTCCGAGAATAGCTGCTTGAGGGAGATGACACCGAATCCCGTCTGCACGTACTTGCTGTTCACCACACGCGATATGGTGGAGACGTCGAGCCCCGTCATATCCGCAATATCCTTCAGGATCATCGGACGGAGTTTACTTTCGCTGCCGTCGAGGAAATACTCCCGCTGATAATCCACGATCGACTGCATCGTCCGCATCAACGTATCCTGCCGCTGCTTGATGGCCGATATGAACCATTTGGCCGAATCGATCTTGTTCTTCACGAACTGCAACGCCTCCTTGTCCTCCTGCGAAGGACGGCCCGAGGAGTGCGCCATCTGCCGGATCATATCGGCATACTTGCGGTTGATCTTCAGCTCGGGAACGTTGTAGGAGTTGAGCCGGAGCGTCAGTTCGCCGTCCTGCTCATCGAGGATGAAGTCGGGAATCACGTAAGGTGCAGCCACATTGCCCCCTTCGTTGTACAGGTTGCCGGGCTTGGGCGAAAGACGCTGTATCTCTTCAATGGCGGCGCGGAACTGCTCCTCGTCGATACCGAGCCGGCTCATGATCTTCTCGAAATGCTTCTTGGTAAACTCCGTAAAACAACTTTCCAAGATCTTTTTGGCCAACGCCTGGGCCGGAGTCAAACCTACGCGGCGGTCGAGCTGAAGCAGCAGACACTCCCGAATATCGCGGGCCCCCACTCCGGGAGGTTCGAGCGTCTGCACCATGCGGAGCCCCTCCTCCAGTTCCGGAATATCGATCTCCTTGCCGTAGTTGAACGCAATGTCGTCGGAGATGGATTGCAGGTCGAGTCGCAGATAGCCGTCGTCGTCAATATTACCGATGATATAACGCGCGATGTCGAATTTCTCCTCGTCCATTTCACGGTACGAGAGCTGCTCCATGAGGTATTCGTGCATGCTCATTCCCTCGAAGAGCACCACCTGACGGGCCTTGTCGTCGCGCGAATGGTTGTTGACATAGGATTTATAGGCAGGCGTATCCGCCTCCTTCAGGTACTCCTCCATCGACACCTCTTTCGGCATGCCGCCCTCTTCGGCAGCCTCCTCGCTCGTCTGCTGCTCTTCGAGTACGGGATTCTCCTCGATCTCCTGCTTGACACGCTGCTCCAACTGTAAGGTGGGCAGTTCGAGCAACTTGATCATCTGTATCTGTTGGGGCGATAGCTTCTGAAGCTGCTTTAAAACTTGTTTCTGGTGAATTGCGGGCATAAAATCACTTGCTGTCGCGCACGCTCCCCATTGAACCGGGACGTGCGAAGGTTACTTCATTTTCTCTCTACAATGCCTGCCGAGAGCAGCATCCGGTAATATTACGTCCGTATCGCCTCCGGTGCCGAACGGCAGTCTTCCGGCCTTTATTCAAAGACCGTGCCAAACCGACGTTCCGCACACAAACCTCCCTGCGTCAGAACTCTGCGTTCTTGGGAGTACGCGGGAAAGGTATCACATCGCGGATGTTCGCCATACCGGTCACGAAAAGCAACAGCCTCTCGAACCCGAGTCCGAAACCGCTGTGGGGCGCCGAGCCGAAGCGACGGGTATCCATATACCACCACAACGTATCCATGCTCATACCGAGCTCCTTGATGCGGGTATCGAGCTTCCCGTAATCGGCCTCCCTCTCCGAACCGCCGATGATCTCGCCGATCTTCGGGAAGAGCACGTCCATGGCACGGACGGTCTTTCCGTCGTCGTTCTGCTTCATGTAGAATGCCTTGATCTCCTTGGGATAGTTGATGAGGATGACCGGCTTGCGGAAATGTTTCTCCACGAGGTAGCGCTCGTGTTCGCTCTGCAGGTCGCACCCCCAGTCCACCGGGAATTCGAACTTCTCGCCGCTTGCCTTGAGTATCTCCACCCCTTCGGTGTAGTTCAGCCGCACGAAATCCTCCGCCACCACCGAACGGAGCCGCTCGATCAGCCCGTCGTCGTACATCTTGTTGAGGAACTCGAGGTCCTCCATGCAGTTGTCGAGGGCATAGCGGATCAGATATTTGAGAAACTCCTCGGCCAGATCCATGTTATCCTCCAGCTCGTAGAAAGCCATCTCCGGCTCGATCATCCAGAACTCGGCCAGGTGGCGCGGGGTATTGGAGTTCTCGGCACGGAACGTAGGACCGAACGTATAGATTTGCGAAAGTGCGGTAGCCCCCAGCTCACCCTCCAACTGTCCCGATACGGTCAGGTTGGTCGAACGGCCGAAGAAGTCCTGCGAGTAGTCGATCTTTCCCTCCTCGGTACGGGGCGGTTTTTTCATGTCGAGCGTCGTCACCTGGAACATGGCACCGGCACCTTCCGCATCGGAAGCCGTCACGATGGGCGTATGCAGATAGTAGAAGCCTTTGTCGTTGAAGAATTTGTGGATCGCGAACGCCATGGCGTGACGAATGCGCAACACGGCCCCGAAGGTATTGGTACGCGGACGCAGATGGGCGATCTCGCGCAGGAATTCGAGCGTATGTCCCTTCTTCTGGAGAGGATAGGTTTCGGGGTCGGCCTCGCCGTACACCTCCAGTTCACGCGCCTGCACCTCGACACGCTGCCCGGAGCCGACCGACTCGACGAGCACGCCGCGGGCACAGATGCAGGCCCCGGTGGTGATGCGTTTCAACAGTTCGCCGTCGAAAGCGGCCACGTCGACTACGATCTGGATATTGTTGATCGTGGAACCGTCGTTGAGGGCGATGAACGCCACATTCTTGTTTCCCCTTTTGGTACGGACCCATCCCTTTACGACCACCTCGGTATCTACCCGGCCGGAGCGCAGCAGCTCCGCTATCATCGTCCTTTTCACTTCCGACATTGCGTTCATACTTTATTCGTTGTAACACTTTAAACCAATCGCAAATATCGGCATTTTTTCCATACTCCCACCCCGACGCATCCATAAAAAAGGGGGCAGGTCCCGGAAAAAACGCCCCCGCACCCCGCCGACGAGGGGATTCGGCCCGTTCCGCCTTGCCCGTTCCGCGCAAATCGAATATCTTTGTATGGTTGTGCCGGCACCCTTCGGGGCGACCCGGCAGGCGAACGAACCAAATTCTATCAGCATCGACTTATGGAGGGATACAGAAAACTGACCGCCGACGAATGCACCCGGCTACAGGCACAGGGCTGCACGGCGGAAGCGTGGGAAACGATAGAAGTATCGGCGGATTTCGACTCCGGCACTGTACGGAACTGCGGGTTCCGCGGCCGGGTCAGGATAGGCGCCGGTGCACGCCTGCGGAACGTGGGAAGGATCGCCGGCTGCGACATAGGTGCCGGCGCCGTCGTCGAGGAGACCTCGATCGTGGAGGCCACGGGGCGCAGCAGTTTCGGCAGCGGCATCCCCGTGGCGGCCGTGAACGAGGCCGGCGGCCGCGAAATACCGCTCTTCACGGGGCTGACCTCGCAACTGGCCTACATCATCGCCATGTACCGCCACCGGCCGAACACCGTCCGGCGGCTGCTGGACATGGCCGAGAGGGAGTTCACCCTCCCCGCCGCCGCATCGCTCTGCACGATAGGCCCCGGCGCACGCATCTCCTCGTGCGGTATCCTGCGCAACGTATGTATCGGTGCCGACGCCGTCGTCGAGGGAGCCTCGCTGCTGAGCAACGGCACCGTCGCCTCCCGGCCCGGCCAACGGACCTACATCGGTCCCGGCGTGAAGATGCGCGACTTCATCGTATGCGGCAACAGCATCGTCGACAACGGCACCGTCGCCGAACGCTGTTTCTTCGGCAACGCCACCCACGCCTCGGCCCTCACGGCGACGGATTCGCTCTTCTTCGCCGGAAGCCACTGCGACAACGGCGAGGTATGCAGCGTGCTGGCCGGCCCCTACACCATATCGCACCACAAATCGACGCTCCTGATAGCGGGCATGTTCTCCTTTTTCAACGCCGGCAGCGGCACGAACCAGAGCAACCACCTGCTCAAGTCGGGCCCCGTCCACCAGGGCATCCATCAGCGCGGCTGCAAATACGGCAGCGACGCCTACATGATGCTTCCCGCCCTGGACGGCGCCTTCACCACCGTGATCGGCCGCCACAAATCGCACCCCGATACGGAGTGCTTCCCCTTCTCGCTGCTCATCGAGCAGGAAGGACAATCCTGGCTCCTGCCCGGCAGCAACCTCGCCACGGCGGGCGCAACGCGCGACATCGCCAAATGGCCGCAGCGCGACCGGCGCGACAGCCATGCCGGCGACCTCATCCGCTTCGAGGAGTGCAACCCCTACATCGGAGAGCGCATCGCCGCCGCCGTCGCCCTCTCCGAAGAGTTGCTCGCCAAGGAGCCGGGCGACGTCTGCACCTGCAAAAGGCTCCGCATCCGCACGGCGATGCTGCGCCGGGGGCTCCGCCTCTACCGCCTGGCCCAGGAGAAGTACCTCGGAGCGATGCTCTCCGCCGACACCGTACCCGATGCCGGCGGCCAGGGACGATGGGTCGACGCGGGCGGTACCTACCTGCCGCTCGGAGCGATGGACGACATTCTCGACCGTATCGACGCCGGAACGCTCGCCACGGTAGCGGAGGTGTGCGGCGCCCTGCGGGAAGCCCACGACAACTACCACGCCTACGCCGCCGGCTGGGCGCTCGGACGCCTGGAAGAGCTGCTCGGCCGACGGCCGTCGGCCGACGACATCGCCGCCGCCGTCGACGCAGGCACCGCCGCCGCCGCAAAGCTCGCCGCCATGGCTGCCGACGATATGCGCTCCGAACAGGAACCCGCCATGGCCGTGGGCTACGGCCTCGACACCGACGACGAAGAGGTGCGCATGGCCGATTTCCGGACGGTACGGGGAATCCGGTAAGCCGCATGCGGCCGCCCCTCAACGACTCTTTCGAATACACAAGACCATGAAACCACACCACAGATACCTCCTTGCCACGGTGCTCGCCGTTGCCGCCCTGTCGCCGGTCCGCGCCTCCTCCCCCGCCGCTCCGCCAAGCGACGTGCCCCAAACCCTCCCGCTCCCCGCGACCGGCTATGCCGGACGGGACGCCCTGCGCAGCGAATTCATGAGCTACACCACCCGTCAGCACGCAGCCGACGACGACCGGGATGCGGAGTGGAACTACCTCCCGATAAAGACATTCACCCACAGCCTCTCGGCCGACGGAAGCGGCGTGTATGCGGCCACGGTGGAGCTCCCGGCATTCTGGGCCGACCGCATCGTCATCCTGCATTGCGAAGGGGGACGCAACAGCCACCGCGTCCTGTTCAACGGCACGGAGATCGGTTCGGCCCGCGACAGCGGCACCCCGTCGGAATTCGAGTTGCCGAACGCCGTCGCAGGCGCAGCGAACACGCTCCGTATCGAGCTGCCCGCCGACACCTCCGAGCCCGAATCGGGCCTGGGCCGGTCGCGGGCCGACCTTACCTCGCACGCGCATCTGGGACTACGATCTGTCGGCTGTCGCCCGGGACAGCGACGGCGAACTGACCGCCCGCGTGGTCGTCGAGAACCGCCACCCCTCCGAAGAGCGCTTCGCGCTCTGCTTCGACGTCTTTTCGCCCGAAGGCAAGGTGGAGGAGTACGGCATCCGGCACATCACGCTCCCGGCCGCCGGCCGGGATACGGTGGAGCTCCGGGCCGTGATCTACGGAGCAGGCAAGAAATTGTGGAGCGCCGAAAAGCCTGCGGTCTACCGGCTCAACCTCTTCATCCGCAAAGGAGACCGCATTCTGGAATACGTCCCCGTCAACGTAGGGTTCGGGAGCGTATCGCATGCCGGAGGCAACGTGTTCCGAAACGGGAAGCAGGTGGAGCTGCATCCGGCACGCTGCAATCCGTCGACTCCCGACGAGCTGCGCAAGACGATCGGCACCCTGAAGAAACAAGGATATAACACGCTGTGGCCCGACACGCCCCAGCCCTGGTGGTTCTACGACATCTGCGACCGCACGGGCATCTACGTCATCGACCAGGCCAACATCAACACCGCCTACAGGACCGACGACCGGCGCGTGGGGGGCGGCCTGAGCAACGACCCGAACTGGCTCGAGGAATACATGCAGCGGACGCAGGCGATGTTCCGCCGCTCCCGCAGCCACCCCTGCATCATCGCATGGTCGCTCGGCGGAGCGAGCGGCAACGGATTCAACCTCTACCGCACCTACGTGTGGCTGCGGAAGATGGACCCGACGCGGCCCGTCGTCTACGACGATGCGGCCGGCGAATGGAACAACGACCTCCCGCTCACCCGCTGACCCCGCCGGCGCCCGGCGCACCGAAACCTTCACGACAAACGACAGCATCCAATGGGAATAGACCTCATCCTGGTAGGCAAGACCGATACGGCGGAGATCTCCGCCCTCATGGCGGAGTACTCGAAACGCATCAACCGGTACGCCAAGTTCACCATCACCCTCCTGCCCGACATACGCAACTCCGGGAAACTTCCCGTGCAGGCGCACAAGCAGGCCGAAGGAGAGATGATCCTCCGCCAGACCGCCCCCGGCGACTATGTGGTGCTGCTCGACGAACGGGGTACGGAGATGCGTTCGACGGAGTTCGCAGCATGGTTCGGCGGCAAGCTCACCGGCAGCATGCGTCGGATCTGCTTCGTGATAGGCGGTCCCTACGGCTTCTCCCCGGAGGTCTACGAACGGGCCGACGCCAAGCTCTCCCTTTCGCGCATGACCTTCTCCCACCAACTCATACGCGCCATCTTCACCGAGCAGCTCTACCGCGCCTTCTCCATCCTGCACCACACCCCCTATCACCACGAATGAGAAACGCCTCCGGCGACCATACAAAAACAGGAGGGAATCTCTCGATTGCCTCCTGTTTTTTTGGGATAACACCCAAAACTACTAACCCAAACTTAAATAAATGAAGAAACCTTTACAGATCGCCTTCGGATAAGGAAACGCCAATCGTCCGATTTTAGTATGCGTCTCCGCGATTTCAACAACCGCTTTCCGAAGGAATCGACATTCTCATATCAAGCAAAACCCATGCCAATCCTGTCGCTGCGGTCGCGAATCCATAAAAAAGGAGGCATTTCCACCCTCTAACAATCGCACGCGGGCATGGGCTCCCTCTCCCGCTGCGGCTGCTCTTCCACATAGGTGCGACCGATCAGAAGCGACGCCACCCGCACGTAGGCCCACGGGTAGTAGAGGCCTAACGTCACCACCGAAAGCAGCAGTTGTCCCAACACGAAGCGGTAGTTGCGCCAAGGCTGCACGGTAAACCCGAAACGCCCCTCGATCTCCTCCCGACCGAGCACGAGCCGGTCGGCATAATAACGCCACACCCGCAGCAGGGCCATGGGATAATAGAGGCCCAGCGTGACTACGGTCAGCAACGCCTGCCCCAGAAGGAACCGACCGCCCCGCCAGCCGCAGACCTGCGAAACGATCCGTCGATGCCCCCAGGCCAGGTGCATGTACCATTTCAGCGCCACCGCCCGATAGACGCACAGGAGTGCGAGCAACACCAGCCACAACACGCCGGCCAGCACATACATTCCCTCGGCACCCAATCGGGCACGCAACAGCACCGCCGGCATCACCGAACAGATGACGAAAGCGGGAGCAACGCCCAGAAGCACCGCATAACTGAACAGGAACGAAGCGCTCCCGCGAAACTCCATCGGCTGGAGACGCAGCGACGTACCCTCCGCAAAGTAACGCATCAGGTCGCGGATGAACCACGGCGCGTACACGCCCAAAGTCACCGTACTGAGCAAGATTCCCTTCACACAGAGGGTCGCATAACGCCGGGGCGGATAGTCGATGTCGGCACGTTCGCCGGAAAGCGACACGCCGCCCGCCGTAGCCCGCACGAAAAAGTAGAGCGCCAGACATTGCGCCGCCTGCAGGAGCACGGCCAGCAGCAACCTGCAAAGCACATGGGCCGCAAACGCCCAATCCAACAACGGTTCGGGCACCGCAAAGCGTGCCGCCATACAGAGGTAGGCCGCCGTACCGCCGACGGTCAGCGCCCACGCTGCCAGGAAGGGAAGAAACAGCGCTCCCCCCTTCGCCTCGAAACTGAAATAATGCCTCATCATATCCAAATATCCTGATTCGTCTTCCAACACCTTTTCCGGGAGACCGGCCGCCGGTTCAAGGCAACCGCCCTCTGCCGGACCGTACACACCGCACGTTCCGTGCCGCCCGGTCCGCCGCTCCCGTATTGCAATATAGCAAAAACGTCGGGACGAGCGAAGACGCTCCGACCGGTTTCTCCGTACCGAAGCAAAAAAATTGCCATATCCGGCAGGATCGTCCTGACAAATTGCGTAATGCGGGAAATTCTTCCTAAATTTGTGTTTTGGAGAAACACCCGGAAAATTATAACAGTCATGTCATATAACGAACTCAGCGAACAGGAACAACTGCGCCGCAATTCGCTGGCGGCACTGCGGGAACTGGGCATCGAGCCCTACCCCGCCGCGGAATATCCCGTAACGGCCACGGCCGCCGAAATAGCCGCCGGTTTCGACCCCGAGAAGGGGAACTTCCAGCAGGTCTGCATCGCGGGCCGCATCATGAGCCGGCGCATCATGGGCAGCGCCTCCTTCTTCGAGTTGCAGGACCATTCGGGCCGGATACAGGTCTACATCCGCCGCGACGACGTCTGCCCCGAAGGCGATCCCACCCTTTACAACACCGTTTTCAAAAAACTGCTCGACATAGGCGATTTCATCGGAGTGAAAGGTTTCGCCTTCATCACCCAGACGGGCGAACTCTCAGTGCACTGCCGCGAATTCACCGTACTGGGCAAATCCATCCGTCCGCTGCCGGTGGTCAAGGAGAAGGATGGCAAGGTGTACGACGCCTTTACCGATCCCGACACACGCTATCGCCAGCGCTACGTGGACCTGGTGGTCAACCCGCAGGTGAGGGACGTATTCGCCAAGCGGGCCAAAATCATCTCCACCATGCGTCGCTTCTTCGACGAGTGCGGCTACCTGGAGGTGGAAACCCCCATCCTGCAACCCATTCCGGGAGGTGCCGCCGCCCGTCCCTTCATCACGCATCACAACACGCTCGACACCGACCTCTACCTGCGCATCGCCAACGAGCTCTACCTCAAACGCCTCATCGTGGGCGGGTTCAACGGCGTCTACGAATTCGCCAAGGATTTCCGCAACGAGGGCATGGACCGCACGCATAACCCGGAATTCACGGTGATGGAGATCTACGTCACCTACAAGGACTACCGCTGGATGATGGACTTCACCGAAGAGATGCTCGAACAGGTAGCCCTCGCGGTGAACGGCACCACCGAGCTCGAGATATGGGGTCAGCCGATCAGCTTCCGCCGGCCGTTCCGCCGGATCACGATGACGGATGCCATCCGCGAGAAGACCGGCTTCGACATCACCGGCAAAAGCGAAGAGGAGCTGCGCGAGGCCTGCCGCAAGTTGAACGTCGAAACGGACGAAACCATGGGCAAGGGCAAGCTCATAGACGCCATCTTCGGCGAATACTGCGAGCGCGACCTTATCCAGCCCACCTTCGTGATGGATTACCCCATCGACATGTCGCCGCTGGTGAAACGCCACCGCGACAACCCCGACATCACGGAACGTTTCGAACTCTTCGTGGCCGGCAAGGAGCTCTGCAACGCCTACTCCGAACTGAACGACCCGATCGACCAGCTCGGCCGCTTCCAGGAGCAGTTGCGGTTGAGCGAAAAGGGCGACGACGAGGCGATGTTCATCGACATGGATTTCGTCCGCGCACTCGAATACGGCATGCCCCCCACCTCGGGCATGGGCATGGGGATCGACCGTCTGACGATGTTCATGACCAACCAGCCCTCCATCCAGGACGTGTTGCTCTTCCCGCAGATGAAACCGGAAAAGGGCGCCGTAAAGGATGCTCCGGAGCGATACGCCGAGAAAGGCATTCCCGAGGAGTGGGTGCCGGTACTCCACAAGATGGGCTTCCTGACCGTCGATTCGCTGAAGAAGCTCTCGGCCGGCAAGCTCTTCAACGACCTGTGCGGCTTCAACAAAAAGAACAAGCTGGGCCTCAAGAACCCCACGGCGGAAGAGGTGAAAGGATGGGTGGAATAACCCGACCGGCGAGAACATCCGCTACCGACAAGCGAACAATAACCAAAAAACCGGAATAATGAGAAGAAAGATCGTTGCAGGCAACTGGAAAATGAACACCCTGCCCGCAGAAGGATTGGAACTGGCCAGGGCCATCGTTGCGAAACGCCGCGAAACGGGCCCGAGCGTGGAACTTATCGTATGTCCGCCCTTCACCCACCTCAGCGAAGTGGTGAAAGCCACCCGCGGAGAGGGCGTGGCGGTAGGTGCGCAGAACTGCGCCGCCGAGGAGAAGGGCGCCTACACGGGCGAGGTGTCGGCCGCGATGCTAGCCGCACTCGGCGTGGAGTACGTCATTCTCGGCCACTCCGAGAGGCGCGAATACTACGGTGAAACGAGCGACACGCTCAACCGCAAGCTCGCCATGGCATACGCCAACCGCCTCGTTCCGATTTACTGCGTGGGAGAAAAACTCGAAGAGCGCGAATCGGGTCGTCATTTCGACGTCGTGGGCGCACAGCTCCGCGAAGTGGTCTACAACCTCTCGCCCGAACAGTTCTCCTCCCTCATCGTAGCCTACGAACCGGTATGGGCGATCGGCACCGGCAAGACCGCCACATCGGAGCAGGCCCAGGAGATGCACGCCTACATCCGGCGGACGCTGGCCGAGAAATTCGGCGCGGCAGCCGAGCATACCCCGATTCTCTACGGCGGCTCGTGCAAACCCTCCAATGCACAGGAACTCTTTGCGAAACCCGATGTGGACGGCGGCCTGATCGGCGGTGCGGCCCTCGAAGCGGATTCGTTCATCGGCATCGGAAAATCATTCTGACGCGACGCGTCCGACACGAAAAACAACGAGGAGGCACACACGGCCTCCTCGCTGTTTTTCCGGTCCGGGCGCCGGAAGGAGGGACCCGAACGCTTTTACACGCACGCCCGCAAACCGTCCCGTTCAAAACGGCCTCGGGGCGGCGTATTCGATACGCCGCCCCGAGACAATCTCCGTCGTCGGTACTAAAACCGCTCCCCTACCTTTTTCCAGTCGATAAGATGCCAGGTGGCCTTGACCGAATCGGCCCTGCGGTTGCGGTAGTCGATGTAATAGGCGTGTTCCCATACATCCATCACCATCAGCGGCGTCTGGCCGCTACGCAGCGGATTGCCAGCATTGGATTCGTTCACAATATCGAGATTCCCCGACGCATCCTTCACCAGCCACGTCCACCCGATCCGAAGAGCCCCGTAGCCTTCTTCTCGAACTCGGCCTTGAAGTTATCGAACGAACCGTACTTCTTCTCCATCGCCTCCCGCAATTCGCCTTCCGGCTCCTGTTGCGGCTTCGGCGCGAGGGTATTGAAATAGAAGGTGTGGTTCCACACCTGCGCACCGTTATTGAAGACCGGTCCTTCGGCCTTGCGGACGATCTCCTCCAGCGAGGCCTGCTCATAGGGCGTACCGGGAATGAGTTTGTTGAGGTTATCCACGTAGGTCTGCAAATGCTTTCCGTAGTGGTATTCTATCGTTTCCCTGCTGATGTGGGGTTCCAGCGCATCCTTTGCGTAGGGCAGTTCCGGCATTTTGTGTGTCATAACGTATCTGTTTTTTAGATTCTAAAATATGCTTTTCCGTTCTCCTTCTCTCCATGGCAAAATCCGTACCACCTCCCCGCGCTTCCCCGCCGGATAAAGAAATCCGACAAAAAACGCATTCTTTTCCGCCGGGGGTGTTATATTCGCCCTCGTCCGACGTCATTGATGTAAACAGGATCAAGGGCCCCGGCCTTCAACCTATGGACCAAACGGAGTTTGCTGCACGCCTCATACCCATGAAAGACAAGATATTCCGCTTCGCGCGGACGATCCTGTCGGATGCCTCCGAGGCCGAAGACGTCACCCAGGACATCTTCGAGAAGTTGTGGAAAGGGCGCAGCACACTCGGGGAGTGTACCAATCTCGACGCCTTCGTAATGGTCAGCGTACGGAACCTCTGCTACGACCGGCTCCGCACCCGCCGCACGAAACAGGAGAAACTGGGAATGCTCCGCAACGAGTCGCCCGCTTCCAACGGAGGATTCGCCGCAGAGTATCTCGACACGCGCGAACTGTTGCGCACGACCATGGAGGCGCTGCCCGAGAAACAGCGCACCATCATGCACCTGCGCGACATCGAAAACTACGACATCGACCGCATCGCACAGATCGTGGGCATGGAGGCACCGACCGTACGCGTACTGCTCTCACGGGCCCGGCACACGGTGAAAGAGAGGTTCAAAGCACTAATGGATTATGGGATCGGATAACGAAATAAGGCGACTGCTCGCGCTCTACTTCGACGGCGCGACCACCGAAGCGCAGGAGAAGGAGTTGAGAACGTACTTCGCCCATGGCGAGGTACCGGCCGACTTGGCCTATGCGAAAGCGCTGTTCGGTGCAGCGGCCGCAACTGCTGCCGATGCCTGCCCCCTGACCGACAAACAACTCCTGGCCCGCCTGCACCCTGCCGGACGCCCCGTCCGACAAGGGAAGCGACGCGACCGGCGGCTCCTCTTTCTCTACCCGGCTGCGGCCATCGCACTCCTTTGCTGCGTACTCCGTCCGCTCGTCGCAACGCAGCGGCCGGAAGTATACTGCTACCTCAACGGGGAGCCCGTCACCGATCCGGAGATCGCCCTTCGGCAGGCCGACATGGCGGAACGTCTGCTGGATGCGGCCGTACGCACCATGGCCGACGGCATGGCCCCGGCACTGAAAGTGGGTCGCTCCCTTCAGGCAGCCCGCCCGACGGACACGGGCAACTCCCCCGCCGGCTCCGCACCTCGACCGGCAGACCCGTTCGAACGGGAAGAAAGGCCGGATTGATCCCTTCCTCCCCTCTCCTCCACACGATTATCTTACAAACAGCAAGCGCCCGGGAAACGGGACGCATAGCAAAATAAACATAAATCAAAACAACATATAACCTCTATGAAACGGCTCGCTTTTCTGTTCGCCGCCACGATGCTCGCGGCGACAGCCCCCCAACCGGCAAACGCCCAGCACACGGTGGTCCGCAACCGCACCC
>ERZ777011.1846-NODE-1846-length-19644-cov-3.389504_pt1 | contig 19644 bp, 22 predicted proteins | sample MGYA00374964_ERZ777011 | MGnify/ENA primary metagenome ERZ777011 (study PRJEB29310, sample SAMD00008975) | mouse gut metagenome | study: EMG produced TPA metagenomics assembly of the Metagenome analysis of fecal microbiota from mouse which was promoted... | reverse complement strand
TCTTCTGTTACCGCCGCCTCTGTGACGAACTGTGATTCTGCCGTAGCTGTTTCTTCCTGATTTCTTCTTAAGAGGTTCAAGAAGGCTCTTTTCCGGCTCTACCTTTGAAAGAACAGAATAGTCTGTTACAGTCATCTGTCGTCTTGAAGGGGTAGTTGGCTTATATGTTTTAATAGCCATTTATTTCAACTCCTTGTTATAATGCATTATTTGCGGGAGCATCACTCCCATACAAAGGTCTGTCTTAATTAATACATACCCTCAAAGAATTCAATAGTCTTTGAATCCGGTGTAAGAGTAACAACAGCCTTCTTCCATGAAGCAGTCATGCCTTCATATCTGCCGACACGCTTCATCTTGCCCTTAACGTTCATAGTTGTAACTTTTGCAACTTCAACATTGAAGAGCTTTTCCACAGCCTTCTTGATTTCAGGCTTTGTGGCATCTTTAGCAACTTTGAAGGTATACTTTCCTTCCTGAAGTCCGTCCATTGACTTTTCAGTAATAACGGGCTTGATGATAATATCCTGAGCAGTTTTCATTATGCGTAAACCTCCTCAATCTTTCCAACGGCATTCTTAACAACGATAAATTTATCATAGTTGAGAATATCGTAAACATTAAGAGTATTGACAGCAGCAGTTTTAACACCAGGGATATTAGCTGCACTCTTTACTACCTTTGTATCAGCTTCAGCAGTAACGATAAGAGCCTTGCCGTTTACTCCGAGAGCCTTGAGCATCTCAACAACTGTCTTTGTCTTGAAAGAATCAAGATTAAGTGAATCAAGAACAATCATATTGTTATCAAGAACTTTGGTTGAAAGAGCAGACTTCATAGCAAGTCTTCTTACTTTCTTATTGAGAGCATATCTGTAATCTCTTGGTTTAGGTCCGAGAGCAACACCGCCGTGATACCACTGCGGAGCACGTGTTGAACCCTGTCTTGCATGACCTGTGCCTTTCTGTCTCCAAGGTTTTCTTCCGCCTCCTCTTACTTCTGTTCTTGTAAGAGTTGACTGTGTACCCTGTCTCTGGTTAGCAAGATAATTTACTACCATAGCGTGCATTACGCCTTCATTAGGAGTGATTCCGAAAACTGCGTCATTAAGCTCTGTTTCGGAAACCTGATTGCCAGCCATATCAAATACTGAAATTGTAGACATTTACGTTTCCTCCTTCCTTAAGCCTTAACGCTGTCAACGATATAAACGATTCCGCCCTTAGGACCGGGAACTGCACCCTTGATAGCGATGAGATTATTTTCTGTATCTATTTTAACTATTTCGAGATTCTGAACAGTAACCTGTTCTGCGCCCATGTGACCTGCCATGCCCTTGCCCTTGAAAATTCTTGAAGGTGAAGAACATGCACCCATTGAACCAGCCTGTCTGTGAACAGGACCTGTACCATGAGTTTCTTTAAGTCTGTGCTGATTATGACGCTTGATTGCACCCTGGAAGCCCTTACCCTTGCTTGTGCCTACAACATCAATTGCGTCACCTACTGCAAAAGTATCAGCTTTTACGATATCGCCTACGTTAAGAGCATCGCAGTCGTCAAGTCTAAATTCTTTTAGAGTTTTCTTGCAAGCAACATCTGCCTTGTCAAAATGACCTTTCATAGGCTTGTTCACTCTCTGAACCTTTACGTCGCCAAAGCCAAGCTGAAGTGCAGCATATCCGTCGTTTTCAACGGTTTTTTTCTGAACGACAACACATGGACCAGCTTCAACAACTGTTACAGGAACAACTTTTCCTGTTTCATCGAAAATCTGTGTCATACCGATTTTCTTACCGATAATGCCTTTCTGCATTTTCATTTCCTCCTATAAGGTTATTGGTTAATACATTTCTGCATTAACATGACCGGCGGACTACCGCCATTCCGTTTCCCGAACGATAATTTTCAGACGTTTTATTTAAGTTAATTACTTAACTTCCATAACAACTTCAACGCCTGCTGGGATTTCAAGCTTATCAAGAGCAGCAGTTGTCTTTTCTGTCGGACGGATAACATCAATAAGTCTCTTATGAGTTCTCATCTCGAACTGCTCACGGCTATCCTTATATTTGTGTACAGCACGGAGAATAGTAACAACTTCCTTTTTTGTAGGGAGCGGAATAGGACCTGAAACTCTTGCTCCACTTCTTTTAGCTGCATCAACAATCTTAGCTGCTGCAATATCAACTGTAGCATGGTCATAGCCTTTAACCTTGAATCTGATTTTTTCGTTGACTGCCATTGTTTTTTCGCCTCCTTAAGAATTTTTCTGGGGACGTTGACTGGGATTGCACACGTTGCCGAGTGTTTCTTCCGTATCTGATTAAAAAAACTCGAAAAAATAATATTTTCGAGCAGATAAGGATATTTTTATATGCAGACAGAGCATTATTGACTATATACTAACATTAAAAAGTATATTTCAAAAATCCACAAACAGTGTCCACTATCCCATTCGCCCGGTTTAAAATCGGACATACTCCGCAAAAATTACCTGCCGCACCGGCAGCAACCTTTTGCTTCAACGCATATCTTCACAGCAAGCACATTTAAAAATATGCTAAACTCAACATGAATATTATATCACATCTGTTATAATATTGCAAGCATTATCTTAAAATTATGACATAAAAATATATAAAATTTTTTCATTGGTTTTTAGCAATTATTAACAAAAAATATCTCCCTGACAAAATTCAGGGAGATACTGATAAATTTCAATTATACTCTTCTTCTTTCGGACGCTGCATATCAACAGTATTCAGAAAAGTTGTCGGGTCTAAGCATATGCCCTGATAACGCACTTCAAAGTGGCAATGATTACCTGTAGAATCTCCGGTAGTTCCGACAAATCCGATAAGTTGTCCTCTTGAAACATATTGTCCTTCAACTGCATATACATAAAGCATATGTGCATATACTGTTGCATATCCATTGTCATGCTCAATCATAACAACATTTCCGTATCCGCCTGAATTCCAGCCAGCAGCAACTACTGTGCCTTCCTGAGCGGCATATATTTCAGCTCCTTCAGAAGCTGCTATGTCAAGTCCCTTATGGTTTCTGTCACTAATGAACGGGTCACTTATCCATCCGCCATCAACAGGCCAGCTCATTTCTCCCGTGCCTGTAAGCGGTGAACCAAGATAAACAGTCTCAGGACTGTCAGGCATAGCGGAATAAGTCCCCAAACCAATAGTTTCGGTGACAGGACTTTTTGTAGTAACACTGCTCAGAACCTTGCGTGAGGCTTCTTTGCCATCAACATAAGTTATCTCAAACTTAGTCTTTTTCTCTCCTCTTTCACCCTTTACAAGAACTGAACGTATACCAACATTCAAAGAACTTGTTTCAACTTCAACAGTTTCATAATCAATAAAAGAAAGATTTTCTGTTTCTTTTATATACTTAATCGGCAGATAGCTCTCCCTTTCAATAACATTAAGCATCTGACCGCTTTCTATTCCGTCTTCAATATCAGGATTAAGATTATTAAATTCATCTAAATCCATGCCGTATTTTTGAAGGACGCTTACAATAGTATCATCTTCCTGAACGACATAAGCGTGTCTTTTTTCTTTCTGTGAAGTGAGAAGTTCAATAACTTCCTGTTCACTTTTAATACTACTCAAAAGATAGATTCCCTGTGTATAATCAATTTTATTCACATAAGAAACATCCCTTACAACACCATCAACATCATAATTAAGAAGCCTTTCATCAAGAACCGACTGTATTTCATCCCTGTTGCGAACAGCACCTATAAAATTTCCATCAATATATATGCCATAGGCCTCTGTCAGTTCTTCATCAGATGCAGCAAGCATCTTATCAGCAAGTTGACTGGGACTTACAAATTTATCTTCATTGGATATTATTCTGAGTGAAAATTTAGCAGACAAGTCAATTGCCTGTTCATTTGCAGAATAGGAAATACGCTGCTGAACATCTCTTTCAGCCGTTTCAAATTCTGTTTCAGCTGAAATAATGCCAAGCTCCTTACCATTATATTCAACGGCTATGCCATATTCAAGACTTGAACCGTATTTTACAATACCAACAAGAAAAGCAACTGAAACAATTGGAAGAATATAATTAAAAGCTGTATAGCATACACCGTCCTCACCAAAAAGAAAAGAACCCATAAACCTGATTATCGCCTTGATATATGCAAGCTTTCCTTCTTTTTTAGCATATTTTATTTCTTTGGCAAGTTCATTGGAAAGTCTTACCCTGTTTTTGTATGGTTCAGTAAATTCCTTGAATATCCAGACAATTCCCCTGCCTATTGCTTTGAATACTTCCAAAAATTCTGAAAAAACAAATTTTATTATTTTTATAATTGCAAGAAGAATTTCAGCTATAAGTTTCAATGTACAAAGTCCTGCCCTGACGGACAGTGAAACAGCCAATCTTTCGATTTTTTGTAAAAAATTCAATTTTATGCACTCCTTATCAGATTCCGTCTGAAAATCAGTTATAACTTACATTATACCACTTTTCAGAAAAAATACAATAAGATAAGCAATCATTTTTGAATTTCAAGAATTTTTTTGTATTGATGCACAAATTTTCAATTATCTTTTTTTAATATGATAGCTATAATTCAGCATTTCAGATGTATAATTCTCAAGTTTTCCAAGAAGTGGAAGAACATCTTTTCTTGCTGATTCAACATCATGTTCAAGATAATTTCCGCATTCCTCAATGCTGCTTCCAGGTACAATGCCATCAAATTCAGAGATAAATCTGAAAGCGTCACGTACAAGACGGATTGCCTTTTCAGCAGGAAGACTGTCTCTTGTAAGCAGATAAAATCCGGTACGGCATCCCATCGGTCCAACATATACAACTCTGTCCCCAAAACAGCTGCTTCGTGCATATGTTGCAAAAAGATGTTCTATAGTATGAAGAGACGGACTTGAAATATACTTTCCGCCATTTGGTTTCACCATTCTTATATCATAAGTAATAATATCATCATCAATTCTTGATATATACATACCAACTCCGAATTTTGTATGGTCTACCTGAAAACTTGAAATTTTTTCCATAATGATTTCCTCCTGTTAAAATAATGAATTAATATCATACGGAAGCTCAGAGCTTACCGTTATATTCTCGTCTGTTTCGGGCAGGCAGAAACTTATTTTTCCACAGTGAAGTGCCTGCCGTGATATATCATCACGCTTTCCGCCGTATAAGTCATCTCCTGCCAGTGGATTTCCGATATACGCAAAATGTACACGTATCTGATGTGTACGTCCCGTTTCAAGATTTATTTCAAGAAGCGTATATTTTTCATTTGATTTTATATTTTTATAATATGTAACGGCATACTGTCCGTCATCACGTACACAGCGGACAATTATGCTTTCCTTTTCCCTTGCTATCGGGGCATTTATGACACCATTTCCCTTGATAATCCCATGAACTGCTGCAAAATAAACTTTTTTACAGTTTCCCTGTATAAGATTCGCTGCATATGGATTTTTGGCAACAATACATAAACCTGATGTATCCTTGTCCAGCCTGTTAACCGGACGAAATGTCAAATCAGGATACAAATAGGCAAATAAGTTGCCCAATGTATCATTTCTGTGCCTGACAGACGGATGCACGGGCATACCGCTCGGCTTATCAAAAATAACAATACTTTCGTTCTCAAAAGCAATCTCTGCCCTTAGATTTCCATTCGGTTCAATCTCATTTTCGTCATTTATGTTAAATTCAATTATATCACCTTGATGAACAGTATCAACAGTACGGACAAATCCACCGTTACAGGTAATTCCGCCGTCAGTGTTCTTAAGTTTCTGAATAAGCCTGCGGGAAACTTTACAGTTGTTTTTTAAATATTCCTGCAAAGCAACAGGGTTTTCTGATTCTACAGTAAATATAATTCTGCTCATAAATTTCTCCTGAGTCTGATTGATTTTTTCAAAGAAAACAAGTGTTTTTTCTGATAGCCCGAATATTCATCTTCCTTTAAAAAAATAGAAATTCCAAAAGCATAAGCGGATGAAAGTTCAGATATAAGGAACGGAACAGTGACAATAAGCAGCATAGGCAGTAAAAATATAAGCCATAAGCTGAATACCGTTTTTCTTCGTCCACGCATGAACTTAAATGACAAAAATACTGCACCTGCTCCGCTTTTTTCAGGAAATTCAGCAAGCAGAAACGGTACTGCTGCAAGATTCAGCTGAACAGCACACCAAAGTATCAATGAAATAATAAAAACAGCCGCCGCATTTGAAGCAATAATAATTTCCCTGCTGCCTGCACCTGACGAAAGCAAGTCAATCAGGTAATATCCTGAAATAATGGCAGGGACAAGCGATAATGCACTTATTAACTTGCTGAAGATAAATGATGATATACTGCGTCTTATAAATCTCCAGCTTAAAAGCATATCAGAAACAAATGTTTTATTCTCTGATTCTGAAATAAATTCCCTCAGTCTTAACGCTGAAGCACAATAAAGCGGTGCAGAAACAAGCCAGCGTGAAACAGTAAAAATAACTGCAATTACAAGCTGTTCTATACTTTTTCCGGTAAAAAGTTCTGAGGGATTAATAACTTCCAGATAAAGCATTATACTGTATAAAGCTGCCTCTGCAATGCGAAAAAATAAATCCGCACACAATGGCAGAATACATATAAAAAAAGCTTCCCTGCGTCTGCCCTTTATTTTTTGCCGTGAATAACCGATAAGCTCCCATGCCTTCATAATAAGCACCTCTTTGAAAGATTTGCCGTTATTATATGAAAATCAAGGTAAATTATTCAGGTCTCCAATCTTCATAATCATCTTCGGGAATCTTTTCATAAGGACAATATCCCAGAATTTCAAATGCCTGAGAATTAAGCCACATTTGAGTTGTAACAATAATATCAAATCCTTCTCCTGCTTTTGCATTCAGATACTTTGCATCATATTTTGGAAGTCCGAAACAGCTTAAAAGATTTGAAATAATACCCGAATGAGTAATTATGGCACAATGAGTCAAACCGTTATTCATCATATCAATAATTATATTATGAAGTGCTGAAAAGGTGCGTGCCGTCATCTCTTCAAGGCTTTCACCATTTGGCGGTTTTGTACTGCTTCCACCCCTGAGCCATGTTTTATAGTCATCACGGTTAATAAGTTCGTCAACACTCTTTCCCTCAAAATCACCAAGATTCAGTTCACTCAATCCGTCAACCGTCTCTGTCTCTGTTTCAGGGAATAAAATTTCAGCTGTCTCCCTGCACCTGCATAATGGAGACGTATATACTTTATGCACTGACGGATAATCAAATTCATCCATTTTAGATGCAAGCTCACTTGCACCCTTTGCAGAAAGAGGCATATCTGTTGAACCGATATAAATTCCTTTTTCATTCGCTTCCGTCATACCATGACGGATAATGCTGATTCTGTATCCTTTCATTTTCTTTCCTTTCAAAAAATAAATATTTATACATCAGATTTTCTGCCACATATAGCAAAATATAACAAATAAATAGTGAAAGTTCATTGAAAGTTTGAATAATATTAATATTTACATATTATACAATTTGTATTATAATAATAATGTATAATAAATATACTATATGTAACATATAAATTGGAGGAATGTATTCATGAACTCAGACTTTGCACGTATTATAACTCTCCAGAGAAAAGAACGTCATATCAGTCAGAAACAAGCTGCTGCCGACCTTGGAATTTCTCAGGCACTTCTTTCTCATTATGAAAAAGGCATACGTGAATGCGGTCTTAACTTTCTTGTGAAAATTGCCGATTACTACAATGTGTCATGTGACTATCTGCTCGGACGTACCCCCGAACCTGAAGGCAAGGTTATCACTATCGAAGATATTCCGGATGATGATGGCAATAATAATCTCAAAATGCCATCACCTGAAATCATAAATTTCAACAGACGTATCATAAACAACTCAATAAGCCTGCTTTTCAGCCTCGCACAGAAGGCAGGAAGTATAACACTTATCAAAGAGGTTTCCTCTTATCTCATGCTTTCAGTATACAAGCTGTTCAGGATTGTATACAATGCCAATCCTCATAATGACCAGAAACTTTTCAAAATACCCAAAGTTATTGCCAATGACAGTGCAAATGCCATTATTTCCATGAGCGAAGCTGATATAAAAGCAGCATCAAGTGGTATACCGGTTGACGGAAACGACTGTGTAAACAATCCTGATACGCTCTACATAACAACAGCTACACTCCAGAAAGATTATGCACAGTATTCATCTTCACTTTTGAATCTGATAAAAAGAAGTGAAGAAAGTATTGCAAGAACACGTGAAAAATATCATAACAATCATTAAACAATGATTTTATTTCCCTGATTTATTCAGGGACTTTTTGCTATGCTCCCAATGCTATGGCTGCCATATTCTTGGTTATCATCAACATTGAGAAATTGTGTTTTTCTATATCTTCAGAATCTCTGATTTCTTTTATAAGCAATATTCCCCTCATCTGAGGAGTATCACGTACAAGCTTCATAACATCTTCAATCGGTAATTCCAGATAACCAAGTCCTGACTGTACGGCAATATCCTTGTTCAAGAACATAAGAAAATAATGATTTCCCTCTATTCTTGAAATTTGAAGCTGATAACTCAGTTTATTGTCAAGTGTTGCCGCCTTACCGGTTACAGCAAAAAAACATTTCACTTCTTTTCTTATCATATCACCAAATTTTGTTCCAACAGCAAGTTCAACAGCTCTGCCGTCCAATTCGTCCTTATTAATATTCTCTGCTTTATCATAGACTTTTACAATCATTTCCAAATCGCTTAAATTATTTAACATAATACACTTCCTTTTTCGTCATTTTATATAATTATAACATACTTAAAACCCTTTGTCAATTTCAAAATAAATAAAAGGATAAAAAATTTATTTGTGTATAATTTTTTATTTATATCAAATAATATTAACTGTCAAATGAACTTAATGGAGGGATTGAATTTGGCAAGATATTTATCTCAGGGAGTCTTTTTGCTTGATACTCCTGTAAAGATTGAAAGCTATGCCGCTGTTGTCGGTGAAAAAGAGGGAAAAGGACCTCTTGCGGAATGTTTTGACGAAATAATTAATGATAGTCATTTCGGACAGAATACATGGGAACAAGCTGAAAGTAAATTTCAGCTCGAAGCAGTAAGTCTAGCAGTACGTAAAAAAAACTTAACTAAAGAAGATATCGACGTTATCTGTGCAGGAGATTTGATTAATCAATGTACAGGTTCATCTTACGGACTACGTGAACTTGAAATTCCATTCCTTGGAATGTATGGTGCTTGCTCAACAATGGCTGAAGGACTTCTTACTGCATCTATCCTTATGGATTCAGGAGCTGTAAAACGTTCCTGTGCTGTTACCTCTTCCCATTTCTCAACGGCTGAACGTCAGTTCCGTGCACCGCTTTCATACGGCGGACAGCGTACACCAACATCGCAATGGACCTGTACTGCATCAGGAGCAGTTATCCTGTCAGGCAACGGAGAATCTGCAATAATAGGTGGTTGTATCGGTAAAATAGCAGATATGGGCATAAATGATATAACAAACATGGGAAGTGCAATGGCTCCTGCAGCCGCTGCAACTATCCAACGTTATCTTGAAGCTACTGCAACTTCTCCGGAAAATTACGATTTTATTGTTACAGGCGATTTAGGAAAGGTAGGAAGTACCCTGCTTGTAGAACTTCTTCAAAAACAGGGCATTGATATTTCTGAAAAACACAAAGACTGCGGAATGCTTATTTTTGATAATGAAACTCAGGATACTCACTGCGGAGGTTCTGGCTGTGGATGCAGTGCAAGCGTACTGTGCGGACATTTTTTGCCAATGCTTGAAAAAAATGAAATAAAGAATATGCTGTTTATTGCAACAGGTGCACTTATGTCAACTATGTCAGTCCAACAAGGCGAAAGTATTCCGGCTGTTGCACATCTTGTTCATATAGGGAGATAATTATGGCTATTGATATTTTAAAAGCATTTCTTGTCGGCGGGCTTATCTGTGCTGTCGGACAACTGTTAATTGATTATACCAAACTTACTCCGGCAAGGATTCTGACGGGCTTTGTTGTCGCAGGAGTTTTTCTCTCTGCCATCGGATTATATAAACCTCTTTCTGATTTTGCCGGAGCCGGTGCAAGTGTTCCGCTTACCGGTTTCGGTCATCTGCTCGCAGAAGGCGTAAGAAAAGCCGTCGATAAAGATGGTTTTGTCGGAATTTTCACGGGCGGTATGACCGCATCAGCAGGCGGAATAACAGCTGCACTGCTCGCTGGACTTGCAGCTTCTCTTGTATTCAAACAAAAAGACAAGGCATAATAAAAAATGAAAGGCATCAAAACAAGATGCCTTTCTGATTTATATCATTTATTTTTTCTTTCCGTTGTCCTCATTATCTAATTCAGAATTATCTTTTTCTTCTGCCTCATAAATTTTATCATATCTGGCAAGTTCTGTTGCAAGCCTTGCAGATTTTCTGTTACGATTATCTGTAATAAACGCTTCAATAAATGCCACAGCAAGATAAAGCAAAACGGCCAGAGACTCAAGTACAATAAGTATACTCTTAGCATTTTCAACAATATGTGATACTCTGTCAGACGAAGAATATGTTGCAGGTGCAAGAACATTGTAAGCATTTTTGAATGTTACATTTTTATAATAATCCTCTGATGTTTCACTTACAAGATTAATAAAGTTATTGACTTTATCATTCAGCTTTGAAAGGTCGGCTTCAACTTTCTCGATTTTATCAACAGAACCGATTTTATTGCTCTTCAAAGCTTCCTGACGTTCCTTGTAGTAATTGATGTTTTGCTTTACCTGTGCAAGAGATGAAGCAGTTTCATTCATTTCTGCAAACATTGTATCATACTGTTCAGAGGAAATTGATGTCTGAGTATTTTCATCACCGACCGTACCCATTATAACTATCTGGTCTTTTTCATATTTTGAAATAGATTCGTTATAGAATTTAATTTCTTCCTCATACTGTAATTTTCTGCGGTTAAGTTCCTTTATTCTGTATTCACAGTAAGCAAGTGCTTCTTCCTTATCCTTTGTAATATTATTTACGGATATATAAGAAGACAATTTATCAAGGTCTATCGTTTTTACATTATCTATAGACTCATAAAGGTCCCCGAATGTATAACCTGTAACAGATGAACGGAAACGTGTTTTATCCTCGTTTGATAACTGCTTTACATAACTGCTGAGTGTTGCAAGACTGTTATTGAAAACATCAATTGTTTCAGCATAGTCATAGTCATTGTAATCTATAACAGTCAGGGCATTTCCGAGAGAACTGTTATATCCGTATGTTTCATAGAAAGAGTTCTTGTAATTTTCCAGAAGTGTATTGAAAACCTCTACAGCCTCAATGTCCGAAAGACCAGTACCACTATAATTAAAAGTCACTCTAAACTGCGTAGGAAAATAAGTTGTTTCAAGTACTTTTTCAGCTGCTGAAACACTTCCGTTATTTTTGAGAACATCAGAAAAAACTGTAAGTCTCTGAACAGTATCTTTAGGAAGTACACCGCTGAATATGATTCCCTCTCTTATGCTTTCCAGCTTGCTTACATCTATTCCAAGCTCTGTCAATGCTGCTTCTATATAAGCAGGGCTTTTGATTGTGTTTACATCGTAATCCCTGCCTTTTGGGTCAAGACCTTTTTCAATTCCTGTATAGGAAAATCCTATAAGAGCTGTAAGTGCTACCTTGTTTGTACTTGTTGTCACTGCCGCATAACCAAATGATAATGCACAGAAAACAACAGCTGTAATAATCCATAACAGCAAATATTTTCTTAATTTTTTAAGAAATGTAGAAAAAGAAACGATAAAATCTTTTTCTTCCGTCTGATTTTTTATCGTAATACTAAGATTACGGTCATCTTTTTTTGTCATTATTGCCTCCTGTTGTGTAAATTCGATATTTTAACAGATTTAATAATCTGCTACTTAACAATAATAACATTTTATTTTTGAAAAGTCAATAATTATAGCGATTTTCTTATATTTTCCAACAAATAAACAAATGAATACAATTACATGAGAAATATTTTGCAAAAAATAACAAATAATCAATAAAAAATTTTTCCCTTTATTCCAAAACAGGAAGGAGGTCCATAAACAACTGCCGGTTCTTCATCTTCCGGATTATATTTTCTGATTTCAGCAGTTGTTATTTCTTCCGTCGTTTGATTTACATCTTTATAATACTCATATACTCCATATTCAGGCTGAAGTGGTTCGTCATATGGGTCATATGACGAACTTTCCGACATTTCACTTTTAATGTCAGGAGGTGGTCAATATACATTCTGATAATCTGAATCACATGAAACCATATTGACAGCAGTTGTAAGAAGTGCTGCGGTAAGAAGTGTTTTTCCGGATTTTTTCATAGAATTACCTAATGGCTACGATTCTTTTGTATCTGTAATCTGTTCTGCCAGTTCATACCGATACGGATTCAAATGTATCTTAATCCGGCGGAGGACCATAAACACATCCAAAAGAAGTCAGAGCAACTGAAAAGATTACCGAACCCAGAAGTATTTTCTTTGATTTTTTCATACAGTATGACCCTTTGCTCTGAGTACATCAACAACACTTTCAACGTGCTTATGGCATATTTCCTCCGTGTGTGCTTCTGCCATAACACGTATAAGCGGTTCTGTACCGCTCTCACGGACAAGCATTCTGCCTGTTGTTCCAAGTTCTTCAGAAGCCTTTGCAACAGCTTCCTGTACATCAGGGTCAGTCTGTGCAGATGTCTTATCTTTTACTCTTACATTTACAAGAACCTGCGGATAAATTTTAAGCGGTGCAGCAAGTTCACTGAGTTTCTTTTTGCTTCCAATCATGGCCTGCATCATTTTCAGGCTTGTAAGTATTCCGTCGCCTGTTGAAGCATATTTTGAGAAGATAATATGTCCGGACTGTTCCCCACCGATATTACAGCCATTTTCCTTCATGTATTCATAAACATACTTATCTCCTACTGCTGTTTTTGCATAATTTATTCCTACATCGTCAAGAGCCTTGAAAAATCCGAAATTGGACATTACAGTCGCTACAATCGTATTATTTACAAGCTTATCTCTGTTTTTCATATAAACGCCATAAATATACAGAATATGGTCGCCGGTAATAACATTTCCGTTTTCGTCAACACAAAGACAGCGGTCAGCATCACCGTCATATGCAAAACCTACATCAAGCCCATTTTCAACAACATATTTCTGCAAATTCTCAATATGTGTCGAGCCTGCATCTTTATTGATATTCACTCCGTTAGGATTTGCATTTATAACATGAGTTTCTGCACCGAGGGCATCAAATACAGATTTTGCAATAGCCCATGAAGCACCGTTTGCACAATCCAGACCGACTTTTATACCTCTGAATGAATAAACACCAAGCGAAATAAGATATCCGATATATCTGTTTCTGCCTGAAACATAATCAACAGAACGACCTATTTTTTCGTTTTTTGCAAAAGGAAGCTCTACCCAGTCCTGCCCGAATACATTTAGTTTTCCGTCAAGATAATCTTCAACAAGATTTATAATTTCATCTTCCATTTTTTCGCCTTTTCCGTTGATAAGCTTAAGTCCGTTGTCATAATAAGGATTATGACTTGCGGAAATCATGACAGCACAGTCAAAAGAATCCACTCTTGCAATATAAGCAACAGAGGGAGTTGTAGTAACGTGAAGCAGATAAGCATCAGCTCCTGAAGCCGTAAGTCCGCCGACAAGTGAATATTCAAACATATAGCTTGAGCGTCTCGTATCCTTGCCGATTACAATACGTGCAGGAGTATCATCTCCGTTATGTCTTTTAAGTTCACCATAGTACCAGCCAAGAAATCTTCCGACTTTATAAGCATGGTCTGCTGTAAGATTTTCGTTTGCTGTACCTCTGAAACCGTCTGTACCAAAATATTTTCCCATGATTAATTATTCTCCTCGTATGAATTTATATTTTTAACAGCTTGATAAAAAAGCCATTTTCTATCCATGATAATTGTATCACATATTTTTATTATAGTCAAGGCAAAAATATGCCTAAACAAAAAAATTCTGTCAGAAAACCTGACAGAAAAAATTTTTTATATGATAAAAATTTCAGAAATCAAATCTGTTTTTAAGTTTTTCAAAGAAAGTCTGTCGTTTGGCATAATTTTTATCAGTAAGTGATACTTCAAATTCTCTGAGCAGGTCTTTCTGTTTTTTTGTAAGATTCTTTGGAACTTCAACATAAACTTTTACATACTGGTCTCCTCTGTCCGGACGATTAAGTTTCTTTACGCCTTTATTTTTAAGCCTGAACACAGTACCGGTCTGAGTTCCCTCGCTTATATTATATTTTACATCGCCGTCAATAGTCGGGACTGTAATTTCTGCACCAAGAACAGCTTCCATATAAGTAACAGGAATATCACAATGAATGTCATATCCCTTACGGGTGAAAACGGGATGATTCTTTACTGAAATATTAATCATCAAATCTCCAGAAGGACCACCGTTTATACCACAGTCGCCCTGCCCGCTGAGGCGAATTGTCTGTCCGTTGTCAATACCTGCCGGAATGTCAACTGAAATATTTTTCTGAACTTTTGTTCTTCCAATTCCACGGCATTTCGTACATGGATTATTTATAATCTTACCCTTGCCTCCGCAGCGTGAACATGTTTTTGCTGAAGATATAGCACCGAACGGTGTACGCTGTGCTACCTTTACACTTCCCCTGCCCTGACAATCCGGACATACCTCTGATGATGTACCTGCTTCAGCACCGCTTCCGTGACAGGCTTCACAAACTGTCATACAATAAATTTTTACTTCCTGAGTTTTACCGTTGCAGGCATCCATAAAACTTATATTGACAGATTCATGAATATCAGCTCCCTGTCTGGGTGCATTTACGTTTGAACGTGAACCTCCTGAAAATCCGCTGAATCCGCCAAATCCACCGAACACACTTTCAAGTATATCACCTATATCTCCCATGCCTCCCATACCGCCGAAACCTCCGGCTCCTCCGCCTGCTCCGTAGTTAGGGTCAACGCCTGCATGACCGAACTGGTCATATCTTTTACGTTTATCAGGGTCAGAAAGAACCTCGTTTGCTTCATTTATTTCCTGAAATTTTTCAACATAAGATGGGTCATCAGGATGCAAATCGGGGTGATTTTCTCTTGCCTTCTTTCTGAAAGCTTTTTTTATTTCGTCCTCTGAAGCACCTTTCTGAATGCCAAGTACTTCATAATAATCTCTTTTATCAGCCATATATACTCTCCAATCTGTGTGGGGGTGCGATTCACCCTGCATAAGCTAAAAATTATCAGATTATACATCAATAAGGGCGAAGTAAATCCGCCCTAATGATAAAATATTTAATTGATTCATCAAACTTCGGTGAAATCAGCATCAACAACACCGTCGTCATTGCCTGTATTAGTTTCACCGCCCATATTTCCTGTGAACTGTGACGGGTCAACACCCTGTGCACCATTCGGATTAGCCTGCTGATAAACCTTTGCGGAAAGGTCATAGAAAGCTTTCTGTAAATCTTCCTTCATTGTCTTTATCTCACTGACATTATTAGCCTCGATTGCAGACTTAAGAGCTGTACATTTCTGAGTTACAGCAGACTTTTCATCTTCTGAAACCTTATCACCAAAATCAGCAAGTGCTTTTTCACACTGGAATACAAGATTTTCAGCTTCGTTCTTTGTATCAACTTCTTCACGGCGTTTTTTATCGTCAGCTGCATACTGTTCAGCTTCCTTTACAGCACGTTCAATGTCATCCTTGGACATATTTGTTGAAGAAGTAATAGTAATATTCTGTTCCTTACCCGTACCCAAATCCTTAGCGGAAACGTGTACAATACCGTTCTGGTCAATATCAAATGTTACTTCAATCTGTGGGATTCCACGGGGAGCAGGTGCGATACCGTCAAGGCGGAATGTTCCGAGCTGTTTATTGTCTTTTGCAAACTCACGCTCACCCTGAAGGACATTTATGTCAACTGCTGGCTGATTATCTGCGTATGTTGAGAAAATCTGAGATTTCTTTGTAGGAATTGTTGTATTTCTTTCAATCATTTTTGTGCATACTCCGCCTGCTGTCTCAATACCAAGTGAAAGAGGAGTAACATCAAGGAGAAGAAGTCCGTTCTTAACCTCTCCGCCAAGCACACCGCCCTGATATGCTGCACCAAGTGCCACACATTCGTCAGGATTGATTCCCTTGAATGGTTCCTTACCGATATAATTCTTAACCGCTTCCTGAACAGCCGGTATTCTTGATGAGCCGCCAACCATGAGAACCTTGCTTAATTCTGATGCAGAAAGTCCGCTGTCGCTGAGAGCCTGACGTACAGGTCCCATTGTAGCTTCAACAAGGTCAGCAGTGATTTCATTGAACTTTGCACGTGTAAGAGTAAGGTCAAGATGCTTCGGAGTACCTGTAGCATCAACAGTGATGAAAGGAATATTGATATTTGAAGTTGTTGTTGATGAAAGCTCAATCTTTGATTTTTCAGCAGCATCTTTAAGTCTCTGGGCAGCCATTTTGTCCTGTGAAAGGTCAATGCCATCCGATTTCTTGAACTCATCAACCATCCAGTTGATAATACGCTGGTCAAAGTCATCACCGCCAAGACGGTTGTTTCCTGCTGTTGCAAGAACCTGCTGAACATCTTCACCCATTTCAATAATAGAAACGTCGAAAGTACCGCCTCCAAGGTCATAGACCATGACAGTCTGCTCTTCTTCCTTGTCTATACCATAGGAAATTGCTGCTGCTGTAGGCTCATTGATGATACGCTTTACATTGAGTCCTGCAATCTGACCGGCATCCTTAGTAGCCTGTCTCTGTGAGTCTGTGAAATAAGCCGGAACAGTAATAACTGCTTCTGTAACAGATTCGCCGAGATAAGCTTCTGCATCAGCCTTGAGCTTCTGGAGAACCATTGCTGAAATTTCCTGAGGAGTATAATTTTTATCATCAATGGCAACTTTATAGCTTGTTCCCATATGTCTCTTGATAGATGAAACTGTTCTGTCATGGTTTGTTATAGCCTGTCTTTTAGCCACCTGACCGACAAGACGTTCGCCATTGGTTGTAAATGCAACAACAGAAGGAGTAGTTCTTGCACCTTCATTGTTAGGGATAACTACTGCGTTACCACCTTCCATAACTGCTACACATGAGTTTGTTGTACCTAAATCAATACCAATAACCTTTCCCATAATAAAAACCTCCTAAAAAAATAGATATATATGGTTATTTTTGTATGCCTGATAATCAGTCCGCAACTGCGACCATTGCCGGTCTGATAAGCTTATCGCCCATCATATAGCCTTTCTGATATACTGCACATATATGATTTTCTGCATAATCAGTATCGGACATCTTCTGAATTGCATTATGAAAATTCGGGTCAAATTCCTTGCCCATAGCTTCAATTTCAGCAACATTCATCTTATTCAGAAATTCTTTCATCTGTGTAAAAATCATACTCATACCGTTTTTGAAATTTTCGTCTGAACATTCACATTCAAGTGAACGTTCAAAACTGTCAATAACAGGAAGAAGATTCTCAATACACTTTGCAGACGCATTTGAATATGTTTCTGTTTTTTCCTTTGCCGTTCTTTTCCTGTAGTTGTCATATTCAGCATAAAGCCTGATGTAATCATTTTTTGCCCTTGAAAGTTCTTCTTCCATTTCAGCAAACTGACTTGCTGTATCGTTGTATTCGCTTACAGCATCGTCTTCGTCTGATGATTCATTTTCAGAAATTTCCTCTGACGCTCCATCTTCAAGAATTTCTGCATATTCTTCATTATAATTTTTTTCTTTCATTGCTGCTCCTTTCTACAAATCCGGTGACATATCATTATACGGATTTGTAACAATCTCCTCATCATCTGACATAAGGTCTGAAATCTTATGTGTAAGATATTCAATATAAGGAATAATTCTTTTATAGTCAACCCTCATAGGACCTATAATCCCGAGAGAACCAACCTCTTTGCCCTTTTTGCGATATTTTGAAACAATCATGCTTGAATTTCCGATTGCAAAGTTTCCTCCCGCACCAAACTTGACTTGAATACCGCTGAATGAATCTTCAAGCAAATCAGTAAGCTCATGCTTATGTTCAATAAAACGGACAACTTCCATCTTATCAAGTTCTTCACATGAAAGAAGCTTTTCACTTCCGCTGACTGTCAACTCCTGCTGTCTAAGATCAGCCGAAAGCTCGCATATACCTTTAACCAAAGGTGAAAGACTTACCATATATGCAGAAACTGCCGTAATCATCTGGTCAAGCATTTTCTCGGAAAGTTCATCAACGGAAATACCACTTAAATTTTCATCTATATAATGTGTGAAAAAATCAAGCTGCTCATGACTCAAATCAAATTCCAGCCTGCACGCCTTATTCTTGATGCTTCCGTTTGAAGTTATCAATAAAATAACATAAAGCCTTTTGCCTGTCGGAATAACCTCAACTTTTGAAATTACAGAAAATCTCGGAGCTGAATTGCTTACGACTGCGGCACACTGAGTAAGTTCGGTAAGTGCGGCAGCAGCATTCTGAATAAGCAACTCTTCAGGAGTATCATTTCCGCCGAGAAGTTCGTCAAGTCTCTGTTTTTCCTCGTCAGTAAGCTCCGGAAGGGTCATAAGCTCATCTATATATAATCTGTAGCCTGAATATGTCGGTATTCTGCCGGCAGACGTATGAGGCTGTTCAAGATAACCAAGCTGTTCAAGAACTGCCATATCATTTCTTATAGTAGCAGCTGAAACTTTGATATGACTGAGATTTGAAATTGCTTTAGAACCCACAGGCTCACCCGTCCTGATATATTCGTCAACTACAGCAGCAAGAACCTTAAGCTTTCTGTCGTTCACGACAACACAACCTTTCCAAAACTCTTGATTCTGTTAGCACTCTCACTATTGGAGTGCTAATATTAATTTACCACTATTATTTCATTTTGTCAAGTGTTTTATTCATTTTCAGCTTTTTTACCTGTTTTTAACAAAAACCGTTGTATAATTTATCCATAATACGCAATAAAAAATCAGCCTGAAAAAATCAGACCGGTTTTATCAGGAATTTTTTTTATTTATTGTCCGCTGAACAATTTTTTTAAGACGTTCACAGGTATCTTCCGGAAAGTCCGTTATAAAAATAAGTGCCTGTGCATGAGCCTCCTCCGGAGAAAGTTTAAGAAATTTATGAAAAAAAACATATGTTTCATTAAAATTACGCAGAATTTCTTCAACTGCTTCCTTACCTTTCGGCGTAAGTACAACACTGTTGCAGAAATCCTCATAAACAAGACCTGAATTTGCAAGACAGCGCATTGTCTTGCTTACACATGGACGTGATACACCCAGATGACGTGATATGCTGACACATCTGACATATTCGTCAGCTTCAGAAAGCTCCTTTATTGCAACAAGATATTTTATCTGTCCTGAACAATATTTCATAGTTATTCTCCTTTATTTATCTGTATCAATAATATGCCAGTAACCTTTTAGATAAACAA
>ERZ777011.1845-NODE-1845-length-19694-cov-3.646418_pt1 | contig 19694 bp, 24 predicted proteins | sample MGYA00374964_ERZ777011 | MGnify/ENA primary metagenome ERZ777011 (study PRJEB29310, sample SAMD00008975) | mouse gut metagenome | study: EMG produced TPA metagenomics assembly of the Metagenome analysis of fecal microbiota from mouse which was promoted... | reverse complement strand
GCTATTTGGGCGTGTTGACAATTTTCAAACATGCCCTAGAGGAATTGATTGTATTTTGACCCCTTCTGTGGTATGCTGGGAGCACAGCGAATCCCCGGCTATACAGGTTCTAAAATCGCGGGGCGTCATCCCGCGGGAAGAGGCGGTAACCGCACATGCGCATCTATGAATCGGCGGAAGACTATCTGGAGGCGATCCTGGTGATCGGGCGGCGGCGGGCCACGGTCCGCTCCATCGACGTGGCCAACGAGCTGGGGTTCTCCAAGCCCAGCGTCAGCGTAGCCATGAAGAAGCTGCGGGAGAGCGGGTACATTGAGATGGAACCCGACGGTTCCATCAAGCTGCTGCCCGCCGGGGCGGCCATTGCCGAGGGAATCTACGAGCGCCACCGGACCCTGACGGACTTTTTCGTCTATCTGGGCGTCAGCGAGGAGACCGCCTCCTCCGACGCCTGCAAGGTGGAGCACGATCTGAGCCCGGAGACCTTTGAGAAGATCAAGGCCCACGTCCGGCGCACCATGGAGGGGGCGGCGGGCGGAGACCTGCCAGAAAATTGAAGCTTGCGGCGAAAATTTTCCCAACGCGAGCGGCTTAAATTGTCCTGTTTTGACAAAAAAATCGGGCTGTCCTGAGATAGGACAGCCCGGCTTTTTTTCTGTGAAAGGAGCAATCAGACGGCAGTGACATCCACCGCGCGCATCTTGCTGCTGTTCTTGGGATCAGGCTCAACGGTGTAGGTAACCTTCTGCCCCTCGCTGAGGGTGCGGTAGCCCGTGCCCTGAATGGCGGAGAAGTGGACGAAAACATCGCCGCTGCCATCGTCGTTGGAGATAAAGCCGTAGCCCTTCTCCGCGTTAAACCATTTCACAGTTCCAGAAATCATTGGGAAGCCTCCTAGTAAATAATTAAACCAGTGCAAAAAGAAGCCCCGCAAGAAGGCGGCGTAGGGTGCCCGTCCACTAGCAGTGACCAATTTGTACAGTTCCGAACACATGGATAGCATACCATCCGATGGGGAAAATGTCAAGTGCGTATTGTGCCGATTTCCGCAAAAAGTGAGTGATCGGGCCATAACAAATATTTATAGCGCTATCAATCCCGCTTCCATGCCCGCTTTTCGCACCCGTCCCTATCGAAGCAGCTTCCGGCAGGCTCTCGCCAGTTCGTCCAGGGTGCTGCACGGAAGCATCTGGCACAGGGCGGACATGGTCTGGATGCTGCGCACATAGGGCCATTTGCCCTCCGGGATGGGGTTGAGCCAGAGGACCTTCCCCGCCTGACGGCGGGCCTCCAGCAGGGACCGGGCGGCCCGGGGGATGTCGATGGTCTTTGTGTCGGAGAGGATGAGCAGGGTGGTGGAGGGGCCCAGGGCCCCGGGGCGGCGGCAGACCTGCTCCAGGGCGGAACCCAGATCGGTGCCCCGGCCGTAGAGGCCGGAGGTGCGGACGTAGTCCCGGAAGGCGTCCATATTTTGCAGGGCAAAGGGGTCCACCAGATGGACCTGCTCGGAGAAGAGGAAGATCTGGGAGGACTCGGACACGTCGCTCATGGACTTGAGGAAGCGCAGGGCGAACTCGGAGAACTGGAGCATGGACCCGGACACGTCGCACAGCAGCGCCAGCCGCCGGCGGGTGCGCCGCTTGCGCTTGTAGGAGAGGCGATAGAAGCTGCCGCCGGTCTCCAGCCCCCTGCGGATGGTGCGCTTGAAGTCCAGCTTGCCGCTGTGTCCGCCGGTCTGGCGCTGGCGGGAGAGCTGGGCGTCCAGCTGCCGGGAGATGGCGTCGATGAGGGCGGCGGCCCGTGGGACGTCCGCGTCCTTGAAGTGGGAGATGTCCCGGTAGAGCAGGGCCAGATCCGGGTCCGAGGCCTCGCAGCCCACCGCCGCGTCCTCCATATCCATCTGCTGCTCCAGCAGAAAGCGCATGAACACGGAGCGGATGAAGCTGCTGTAGAGCTTGTCCGGGCTGCGGTCCATGGTGCCCCGGGTCTTCTCCAGCATCTCCATCAGCTCCCGCCGCTTTTCCTCGCCCATGCGAATATAGACCTCCTGGAGGTCCTCCCGCAGGTCAATGGGGTGGCCGTTGACCTGCAGCTCCCGCTCCGCCTCCGCCCGGCGCTGGGCCAGGGCCTGGGCCTCCTCCTCATGGCGGCGGCGGAGGGCCTCCCGCCTCTCCACGCTGACAAAGAAGCCGTCAAAGGCCCGCCGGAAGGCGGCCTGCTCCTCCCGGCTCTTGGCGTATACGGTCTCCAGGGCGCAGCGGACCGTCTCCCGGTCCGTCAGGTCCCAGTCCGCCAGCAGGCGGCAGGCGTCCTCCGTCTCCCGCAGGCCCACCGTCAGCCCCTCCCGGCGCAGCAGGCCGGAGAACTCCGCCAGCTTCTCCAGGTAGACGCTCATGGCTGCCCGGCGTGGCCGCAGGCGCCGCAGTGGTGGTGGTCAGGCGCCTCCTCGCAGGCCAGGGCGGCCTCCATGTCCTCGCTGCTCTTGAGCACAAAGCCCAGGGTCCGCCGGGCGGCCTCCCGGTCCAGATCGCTGATGCCCAGGGCCTCCAGGGCGGACACCCAGTCCAGGGTCTCGGCGATGGAGGGCTTTTTCAGGATGGCGTCATTCTCCCGCAGATCGTGGACCGCCTGGGCCACCTGCACCGCCAGCCGGTCCCCGGCATGGGGCAGCTTGGCGCGGATGATGGCCACCTCCTTTTCCACGTCCGGGTAGGGGATATAGAGGTAGGCGCAGCGGCGGCGGAGGGCCTCGCTGAGGGGCCGGGCCCGGTTGGAGGTGAGGACCACGAAGGGCACGGATTTGGCCCGCATGGTCCCCACCTCGGGGATGGTGACCTGCATCTCGCTGAGCAGCTCCAGCAGGAACGCCTCAAACTCCTCGTCCGCCTTGTCGATCTCGTCGATGAGCAGCACCACCGGCTTCTCGGACCGGATGGACCGGAGCAGGGGCCGCTCCAGCAGGTACTCGTCGCCAAAGAGTGAGCGGGTGAGCTCGTCGGGGTCCTGGCGGTTCATCCGCACCTGGATGCTCAGAAGCTGCTTCTGGTAGTTCCACTCATAGAGGGCCTTGCTCTCGTCCAGGCCCTCGTAGCACTGTAACCGCACCAGCTCCCGGTCCAGGGCCCCGGCCATGACCTTGGCGATCTCCGTCTTGCCCACGCCCGCCGCGCCCTCGATGAGCAGGGGCCGGCCCAGCTGCAGGGCCACCAGCAGGGTGGTGGCCAGACCGTCGTCGCAGACATACTGGGCCGCGTCCAGTCTGGCTTTCAGGGAAGAAATATCCATAGGGCATCTCCTTTGTTAAGTATTTAACAGATTTTCAGGGGTATGATACCATATTTTCAGGAAAAATGCAATCACATTTCTGTGGAAAAACCGCGCCGGAAGGTGTACAATAGGAGCCGGATAAAAGCGCTGTCAGGAGGACGGGAACCATGAACGAGCAATCGCTGCTGGACCACGCGCTGTCGCTGGGCTTTGCCAACGCCGCGCTGATCGACACCAAGGACATCACCTTCGTGCCCTCCTTCCGCCCCCTGTGTCAGGAGAACCTGTGCGGGAAGTACGGGGTCAACTACAGCTGCCCGCCGGACTGCGGCACTGTGGAGGAGATGCGCCAGCGGATCCTGCGCTGGCCCCGGGCGCTGGTGATGCAGACCATGTGGGACATCGAGGACCCCATGGATGAGAGCCGGACCAAGCCCGCCAAGGCCCGGCACAACAAGCTGACCCGGGAGCTCATGGACTGGGCGGGGGAGCCGGGGCTGATGGTGGGGGCCAGCGGGTGCGGCCTGTGTACGCCCTGCGCTCTGGCAGAGGGCGCGCCCTGCCGGTTTCCGTCGCTGCAATACTCCTGCATGTCCGCCTACTGCGTGTTTGTGAAGGACTTGGCGGAGAAGTGCGGCATGGAGTACGACTGCGGACCCGGCGTGGTGGCGTTTTTCAGCATGTACTGTTTTTAGGTTATCATACTTTTCTTTGTGAACAAAGAAAAGTATCAAAAGAAAAACTTTAACGGGGCTGCCGGCAGTCTGTCGCAGGACCGCCGGCAGCTACAGGATATCCCCTCTGAAAGTTCTTTTTGATTCTTTTTCTTTCAAGAAAAAGAATGATGACAAAAAAGGAGGACGCCTATGCTGCTGGCCATTGATATCGGCAACTCCAACGTGACCCTGGGCGTCTTCCAGGGACAGCGGCTCCGGATGCGGGCCAAGGCCTCCGTCCAGACCCGGCGCAGCGCGGACGAGTACGCGGCCATGTTCTATGACCTGCTGCGCCTCCACGGCATCGGCCGGGAGGAGATCGACGGGTGCATCCTCTCCTCGGTGGTGCCGGCGGTGACGGGACTGGTGGAAGCGGCGGCCCGGACCGTGGCGGCCGTGCCGGTGGTGCGGGTGGGGCCCGGTATGCGCACGGGCTTCCGCATCCGCATTGACGATCCCTCCCAGCTGGGCAGTGACATCGTGGCGGACACCCTGGCGGCTCTGACGGAGTACGGCGCGCCCCTGGTGCTCATCGACGCGGGCACGGTCACCACCGTGGCGGCGGTGGACGAGAGCCGGACCTACCTGGGCGGGTGCATCGTGCCGGGCATCCGGCCCAGCGCGGAGATGCTCAAGGAGACCACCGCCCTGCTGCCCGCCATTGAGCTGGCGGGGGCGGAGGAGGCCTGCCTGGGCCGCAACAGCGCCGACGCCATCCGCCGGGGCCTGCTGTGGGGCAGCGCCATGATGATCGACGGCTTTATCGGCCGCTTCACCGCTCTGCCGGGCATGGCGGGGGCGGTGTGCGTGGCCACCGGCGGGTCCGGGGAGCTGGTGACGGCCCTGTGCAGCCGGGAGGTGATCCGGGACCCGGATCTCACCCTCAAGGGGCTGCGGTGCCTCTACGAGGCCAACCGCCCCAGGCAGAAAGCCAGGTAATGACGGCTGCTTTGCCGTTATTATATAATTTGTGCGCCGTACTCCCCCGGCGGGAGACGACAGCACGAGGTGAAATATCCTCAAAAGGAGAAACAACATGAACAGCAGCAGCAAAGTCCAGCAGATCACACGTATGGCGATACTGGTGGCAATCATCTTCCTTCTGTCCTTCACCCCCCTGGGCTACCTGACCATCGGGCCCATCGCGGCAACCACCATCCAGATGCCGGTCATTGTGGGCGCGGCCATGATGGGGCCGGCGGCGGGGGCGCTCCTGGGCTTCTTCTTCGGCCTGAGCGCCATGATTAAGGTGCTGACCATGCCCGGCGCGGACCCCTTCGCCACCCTGGCCCTGGCCCACTCCCCCTTTGCGTATATCCTCGTGTGCATGGGCGCCCGCATCCTCATGGGCTGGCTGTCCGGCCTGCTGGCGGCGGGCCTGCGGCGGATCCCGGCTGTCCGCGAGAAGGCCTCCGTTGTCGGGTACATGGTTACCGGCTTTGTGGGCTCCGCGCTGAACACCGTTTTCTATCTGGGCCTGCTCTGGGGCCTGTGCGCGGAGGTCATCTCCTCCTTCTACGGCGTGGACCTCAGCGGCGTGGGCCAGCTGGTCATGACCACCGCCTATGCTGCCGGCATCCCTGAGGCCATTGTCTCCTGCGTCGTGGTGGGCGCGGTGTGCAAGGCCCTGGAAAAGACCCCGCTTCTGCTCCGGAGGATGCCCGGAATGCCCTCCTGATTGGCTGAACGCATATCACGCGCCCCCTATGCCTTCATAGGGGGCGCGTTCCTGTTCCGATCCGCCCGGGCGGCGATATCGTCAAGCCGCCGAACCTCGGCAAGATCCGGCAAGCCCCGCCGGGCCAGGGACGGCGTCCCGCCGGATTTCCGTATTGACAGAATCGCCGCCGTCGCCTATAATACGGGTATCATTATCCTACAGAAGGGAGGTTGATCGGCTCAATGGACAGTGACAGCAGCTGCGAGGGAAACTGTAGCAACTTTGTATACCGTTCTTTGTGTTTGGCATATCTGCGCTGCTAGAAAGCGGGGCGGACATGCTTTTTTTGCGTTTCGGGGCCCATCCCTGAAGCGGCCAACACAACATGAACAAGGACAAAGGAGTTATTTTTTCATGCCAAATACCCTTACATACGCAGTGATTATGGCGGTTATGGTTCTGTTTTCCGCCTATTTTTCCGCAACGGAAACCGCTTTTTCCTCCCTGAACCGCACGAGACTGAAAACCCTGGCGGAAAAGGGCAGCCGAAAGGCCGTCCTCGCCTGCAGGCTCTCGGAGCAGTACGACAAACTCATCTCAACCATCCTGATCGGCAACAACATCGTCAATATCGCCACCGCCTCCCTGGGCACGGTGCTGTTTGTCCAGCTCTGCGGGGATATTGGCCCGACGGTCTCCACGGTGGTTGTCACCGTGGTGGTGCTGATCTTTGGGGAGATCTCCCCCAAAAGCATTGCCAAGGACTGCCCGGAGCGCTTTGCCATGTTCTCCGCACCCTTTCTGAGCGTCCTGATCTGGATCCTCACCCCGCTCAACGTGATCTTCTCCGCCTGGAAGCGGCTCCTCTCCCGTCTTTTGCGGGCGGAGGCGGACAGAAAGATGTCCCAGGAGGAGCTGCTGATGCTGGTTGAGGAGGTTCAGCAGGACGGCAGCATTGACAAGGACGAGGGGGAGCTGCTGCGCAACGCTATTGAGTTTACCGAGCAGGAGGCCGGCGATATTCTCACCCACCGGGTGGATCTGGCGGCGGCGCCTGCGGATGTGTCCAAGGAGCAGCTGGCCCAGCTGTTCTCCCAGTCAAAATTCTCCCGGATTCTGATCTATGAAAACAGCATCGACAATATTGTCGGCGTGATTCACCTGAAGGACTTCTACACCGGCTCCGGAATCACCCAGCAGGAGATTGCAAAGATCGTCGCGCCGGTGGTCTATGTGCTGGAAAGCGAGAAAATCAGCGCCATCATGCGCCTGCTTCAGAAGGGCAAGACCCATGTGGCGGTGGTCCTGGACGAGTACGGCGGAACCTGCGGGATTGTGACCATGGAGGACATTCTGGAGGAGCTGGTGGGGGAGATCTGGGACGAGCACGACGAGGTTTCCGAGATGTTCCGCAGGATCGGGGATCACGCCTACCGGGTCAGCGGCTCCGTGGATTTAGACGACGTGTGCGGCTTCTTTGGCCTCAAGCTCCACTCCGAGATGATATCCCTCAGCGGCTGGGTCATGGAACAGATCGGAAAGCTGCCCGTTCCGGGGGACAGCTTCCGCTATGAGCAGCTGGTGATTACGGTGATCTCCATGGACTGCCACAAGGTGGCGGAGGTGGAGATCGCCGCGAGCCCCGCCGGCGATTTATAGTGCCAGCAGAAACCCCGCCCGGGCCAGCTCCTCCCGCACCCGCCGGAAGCAGGCCTCGTCCGGGCAGGCCAGGGTGTGGAGATGGATCCCCTCGGTGAGCAGGGACAGGGGCGGGGCCGCGCCGGCCCGGAGGACGAACTGGTCCACGTCGTACCGGCTGGAGAGCCCCAGGGCCCCTGTCAGCTGGCCGTAGACCGGGTGCTCCACGATCACGTCCACCACCGTGCAGCCGTTGTCCACCATGATCCGCAGCTCTCGCTCCATATCCACGGCCCCGTGGCGGCAGGCCACCCGGCCCACCGTCCCCGTCCGCTCCCGCTCCGCCACGTAGCCCCTGGCGGTGGCGGTCACCGCCGCGCCGCCGGCCCGCAGCAGGGCCACGTCCCCCACGATCACCTGCCGGCTCACGCCGAACCGGCCGGCCAGGGCCCCGGCGCTTACCGGGCCCTCCGCCTGGGCCAGCGCGGCCAGAATCGCCTCCCGCCGCTGGGATGCCGTCATGTCATCAGCTCCTTTCGCGGGGCGCTTCCGCCCCCGTCCCCTCCAGTATACCCCCTTGCGCCGCCTCCCGTCAAGGCGGCCTCCCCCGGCGGTGGGGACAGGCCCCCAGGAAATCTTAAGAAATCCATCCTGAATTTCCACTTGCATTTGACCGGCCGGGTTGTATATAATAGAGGTATCATGACGAGGCTGTTTCCAGCGGCGCGAAGGAGGACGTATCTGCATGGAATCTTTTCAGCAAATGACGGCGGATATCACCAATCATCCGCTCTTTTTACAGCTGCGGGCCTGCCCCCACCACGGCGGCAAGAACTCCCTGTACATCCACTCGGTGTCCACCGCCCGGTGCGCCTACCGGCTGGCCAGGCGGTTCCACATGCGGGAGGAACGGATCCGGGCGGTGACCCGGGCGGCCCTGCTCCACGACTTTTTCGGCTACGACTGGCAGAGCGAGCGGCACCGCCGCTTCATGCAGCGCTACTCCGGCTGGCGGCGGATCAAGCACATGCACGCCTTTATCCACGGGGCCCACGCCGCCCGGCGGGCGGGCCGGATGTTTGATCTGGACCAGCGCCAGCGGCAGGCCATCACCAGCCACATGTTCCCCCTGGCCCCCTGGCCCCAGACCTCCGAGGCCTGGGTGCTGACCCTGGCCGACAAGCTGGTGGCCTCCAAGGAGGTGGGGGAGACAGTGTGCTGGCACATGCTGGGCTGGTACCGCAAGCTCATGCCCGCCGTCCACGCCCGGCGGCAGTAGTACAGAGGCCCGGCGTTCCGCCACAGGGACGCCGGGCCTCTGCCTGTAAGCTCCGATTGACGGCGGACCGCCGGCGTAGTATACTGTAATAAGAAGCAAAGAGACCGAGAGAAAGGAAGGGTTGCAATGCTTGTCAAGGATATGATGGTGTGGATTTGGCTGGGCGTGGTGGCGCTGTCGGTGTTTGTGGAGGCGGCCACCCTGACGCTGGTGTCCATCTGGTTCGCTGCGGGGGCGCTGTGCGCCACCTTCGCGGCCTATGCCGGCGCGTCGCTGACCGCCCAGCTGCTGATCTTTGTGGTGGTGTCCATTGCGGCCTGCGCGGCGGTGCGTCCCCTGGCGAAGCGGTTCGTAGCGCCCCACGTGGTGCCCACCAACGCGGACCGTCTGCTGGGCTGCGAGGCCCGGGTGACGGAGGACATCGACAACGAGGGCCCCACCGGCGCGGTGTACGTGGACGGCAAGACCTGGACGGCCAGGAGCGCCGACGGCCAGCGCCTCCCGGCCGGGACTGTGGTGGAGATCGAGGGCATGGAGGGCGTGAAGCTGATCGTCCGGTCCAGAGCCGCCGTGGGGGAGAGAGCGTAAACTGAGAAGAGGACGGGCCGGTTCTGGCCCGTCCCCTCTTTTTTTGCCCGCCGGGCGGAGCCCGTACCAACTTCCCAGTTGAAATCCCCTGAAAACTATGGTATGCTGTTACATTAGAACCCATTTACTCAAGACCAGTTTATGCTAAGGAGTGTGCTGCCATGGCAGAGGAAAATAACAAGCTGGATACCCCGGAGAATCCCGCCTCCCCGGAGCAGGGGGAGGCGAAACCGGAATCCCTGGAGGGTATGCTCTACTGCTGGGCCCAGGCCCTCATTACGGCGGTGGTGGGCGTGGTGCTGCTGTTCACCTTCGCCTTCCGCCTCATCGGGGTCAGCGGTCCGTCCATGCAGGATACGCTGTACACCGGGGACCGCCTGCTGGTGGTCAACGCAGCCTTCTGCGACTTTCACCCCGGGGATGTGGTGGTCATCAACAACTACAACGCCGATCTCAGCGACACCCTCATCAAGCGAATTATCGCCGTGGGGGGACAGACCGTTGACATTGACCTGGCCACCGCCACGGTGTACGTGGACGGCGAGGCCCTGGACGAGCCCTATGTGAAGGGCGTCACCGACACCATCGAGGGCACCCGCTTCCCCCTGACCCTGGCGGAGGACGAGGTGTTCGTCATGGGGGACCACCGGGACCACAGCACCGACAGCCGCAGCGCCCGCCTGGGGCCCGTGAAGGAGGGCTACCTCCAGGGCAAGGCGGTGTTCCTGCTGCTGCCGGGCACGACGCCGGACCTGGGGGCCCGGGAGTGGGGCCGCATCGGGCTGGTCCAGTGAGAGACACGGAGAAAGGGAGCGCGCCATGGAGGGAATGAACATCCAGTGGTACCCCGGCCACATGACCAAGACCCGGCGGATGATCGTCCAGCAGCTGCGCCACATGGACGCTGTGTGCGAGATCCTGGACGCCCGGATCCCCATCGCCAGCCGGAACCCGGACATGGAGGAGCTGACGGCGGACAAGCCCAGGCTCATCGTCCTCAACCGGGTGGACCTGGCGGACCCGGCGGCCACCAAGGCGTGGGCGGCGTATTTCCGCGGGAGGGGCTTCGCCGTGCTGGAGGCCAACGCCAAGACCGGACAGGGGGTCCGGCAGTTCCCGGCTGCGGTGCGGGAGCTGCTCTCGGACAAGCTGGCCGCCTACGCCCAGCGGGGGCAGGCGGGCCGGATGGTCCGGGTGATGATCCTGGGCATCCCCAACGTGGGCAAGTCCACCTTCATCAACCAGGTCTCCCGCCGGAAGACCGCCAAGGCGGAGGACCGGCCCGGCGTCACCCGGACCGGGCAGTGGGTCCCAGTGGACCAGAGCCTGGAGCTGATGGATACCCCGGGGATGCTGTGGCCCAAGTTTGAGGACCCCCGGGTGGGCTTCTGTCTGGCCTGCACCGGCGCGGTGCGGGACGAGGTGATGGACCTGGAGGAGCTGGCCAGCCGCCTGATGGCCTATCTGGGCCGGCGCTACCCCCAGGCCCTGGCGGAGCGGTACAAGATCCAGCCGGAGCCGGAGGAGAGCGGCTATGACCTGCTCACCCGGGCGGGCCGGAAGCGGGGATTTGTGGTCCGGGGCGGCGAGATCGACACCGAGCGCATGGCCCGGGCGCTGCTGGACGAGTTCCGGGACGGCAGGCTGGGCCGGTTCACCCTGGAAGCGCCGGAGGAGTTGGAGAATGAATAAAAAGACCATCCCCCTGTGGGAGCTGGAGGAGACTGCCCGCAGGCGGGGCTTTGGCATGGTCTGCGGCTGCGACGAGGCGGGGGCGGGCCCCCTGGCGGGCCCGGTGTACGCCGCCGCCGTCATTCTGCCCCCTGACCTGGTTCTGGCGGGGCTCAACGACTCCAAGCAGGTCACCGCCAAGCGGCGGGAGGCCCTCTTTGACCAGATTCAGCAGGGGGCGCTGGCCTGGGCCGTGGCCTGGGCGGGGCCGGAGGAGATCGATGCAACAGACATCCTCAGCGCCCGGATGCTGGCCATGCAGCGGGCCATCGACGGCCTGGACCCGGCGGCGGACTACGCCCTCATCGACGGAAACCGGGACAAGGGCCGCCGCTTCGCCATCACCACTCCCCACGAGACGGTGGTGAAGGGGGACAGCCGCAGCGTCAGCATCGCCGCGGCCTCCATCCTGGCCAAGGTGAGCCGGGATCGGTACATGACCGGGCTGGCGGAGCAGTACCCCCAGTACGGATTTGAGAAGCACAAGGGGTACGGCACGGCCCTCCACTACGCCATGCTGGACCAGTTCGGCCCCAGCCCCGTCCACCGCAGGAGCTTTCTGAAAAAGTGGGAGGCCGGCCGCCTTGGATGAGCGGAAGCGGCGGGGAGACCTGGGGGAGGCCGCCGTCTCTGCGGCCCTGGAGGAGCGGGGCTACCGGATCCTGGCCCGGCAGTACCGCTGCCGCTGGGGGGAGCTGGATCTGGTGGCCTGGGACCCGGCGGGGATCCTTTGCTTTGTGGAGGTGAAGACCCGCTCCCCGGACGCCATCGCCCCGGGCCGGGAGGCCGTCACCCCCGCCAAGCGCCGGCGGCTGCGGCAGGCGGCGTCCTTTTATCTGACCCAGAGCCCGCTGGACTGCCCCTGCCGGAGGTGTGGGCCCGGGAGGACGGCTGGCACGTCAAGTATATTATGAGCGCGTTTGAGTGAACGCGCTCCTGGAGGATACGATCATGCAATATTTGAGTACGCGAGACAAGAGCCTGCGGGTGAGCGCGGCGGAGGCCATCACGATGGGGCTGAGCCGGGACGGCGGGCTGTTCACGCCCGTCCACTTCCCTGTGCTCCGGGCCCTGGACGTGGAGATGCTGCGGGGCATGTCCTACCCCCGCCGGGCGGCCTACATCATGGGCAAGTACCTGGAGCAGTTCCGGCCCGAGGATCTGAGCCTCTTCGCCGAGCGGGCCTACGGCCCGGACCGATTCGACGCCCCCGCCGCAGCCCCCCTGCGCCAGATGGACCGGCACACCTGGTGCCTGGAGCTGTGGCACGGGCCCACCAGCGCCTTCAAGGACATGGCCCTGCAGATGCTGCCCCAGCTGCTCTCCACCAGCCTGAAGATGACCGGCGAGGAGAAGACCGCCTGCATTCTGGTGGCCACCTCCGGGGACACCGGCAAGGCGGCCATGGAGGGCTTTGCGGACGTGGAGCAGACCAAGATTCTGGTCTTCTACCCCAGGGACGGGGTCAGCGAGATCCAGAAGCTTCAGATGGTCACCCAGGAGGGGGACAACGTAGGCGTGTGCGCTGTGGAGGGCAACTTTGACGACGCCCAGAACGGCGTCAAGCGCATCTTCTCCGACCCGGCCATCCGGGAGGAGCTGGAGAAGCGGGGATGCTTCCTCTCCTCCGCCAACTCCATCAACTGGGGGCGCATCCTGCCCCAGGTGGTCTACTATATCTCCGCCTACTGCGACCTCCTCAACGCCAAGGAGATCAAGCTGGGGGACAAGGTGAACTACAGCGTGCCCACCGGGAACTTCGGCAACATCCTGGCCTGCTACTACGCCCGGCGGATGGGACTGCCGGTGGGGAAGCTCATCTGCGCCTCCAACTGCAACGATGTGCTCACGGAGTTTCTCCGCACCGGCGTGTACGACCGCAACCGCCCCTTCCACACCACCATGTCCCCCTCCATGGACATCCTCATCTCCAGCAACCTGGAGCGGCTGCTCTTCGATCTGAGCGGCGGGGACGACGGACTCATCCGCTCCCTGATGGAGCAGCTGCGGGAGCGGGGCCGCTATGAGATCCCCGAGGAGATGCGCGCAAAGCTGGGGGAGCTGTTCTACGGCGGCTTCTGCGGCGAGGAGGACACCGCCTCCACCGTGGCCCAGCTCTACCGCTGCGGCTATCTCATCGACACCCACACCGCCGTGGCGGCCAAGGTGCTCACCGACTACCGCAGGGAGACCGGCGATATGACCCCGGCCGTCTTCCTCTCCACCGCCAGCCCCTACAAATTCTGCGACAGCGTCCTCTCCGCTATCGGCGAGACCCCGGTATCGGACAGCGTGGAGCGCATCGCCCAGCTGGAGGCCGCCACCGGCGTGGCCGCGCCGGCCCGTCTGACCGCCTTGAAGGGCAAGGCCCCCCGGTTCCATCAGGTGACAAAGCGGGAGGCCATGGAGGACGTGGTGCTGGATTTTCTGAAGTGATCTGACCCCCGGACTGCCGCCCCCAACTTTTCCACGAAAAAGGAGTCCGCCTATGGCCCTCTACGCAATCGGCGATCTGCATTTGTCCCTGTCTGTCAACAAGCCCATGGATGTATTCGGCCCGGGCTGGGCCAACCACGTCCAGCGGCTGGAGGAGGCCTTCTCCCGGCTCACGGCGGAGGATGTGACCGTCCTGTGCGGGGACACCTCCTGGGGCATTGACCTCCAGGAGAGTCTGGAGGACTTCCGGTTCATCGACCGCCTGCCGGGGAAAAAGCTGCTGGTGAAGGGGAACCATGACTACTGGTGGACAACCGCCGCCAAGATGACCCGTTTCTTCCAGGACAACGGCATCACCACCATCGGCATCCTCCACAACAACTGCCACGCCTACGGGGACTACGCCCTGTGCGGGACCCGGGGGTGGTTCTACGAGGAGGAGCAGTCCGGCCACAACGAGAAGGTGCTCAACCGGGAGGTGGGCCGTCTGGAGGCGTCGATGAAAGCGGCGGAGGGCCGGAAGATCCTGGCCTTCCTCCACTACCCGCCCCTGTACGCCGGGTATCGCTGCCCGGAGATCCTGCGGAAGCTGGAGGAATACGGGGTGGAGCGGTGCTTCTACGGCCACCTCCACGGCCCCACCCACAAGCGGGCCATTGAGGGGACGGTGGAGGGCGTGGGCTACGCCCTGGTGGCGGCGGACTACCTCCGCTTTGCGCCGAAAAAGATCATGGAATGAGGGAGGAGGGGCCAGCCCCTCCTCCCTCGATTTTTCACGATTTCCCGCTGAGATACGCCTCTGCCGCCAGCAGGACCTCCTCGTCCGTGGCATAGGTGACCAGGGCCCGGGCCTCCCGGAAGGAGAACCAGCCCAGCTGGGCGATCTCCGCCTCCTGGCGGCGCTCCGTGCCCCCGGCAGGAGTGGCAGTGAAAAAGACCACGTCCTTGACGATCCCCGGTCCGGGGGAGTAGGTGACCACCCGGCGGAACCCTGTGTCGATGTCCGCCGTGAGGCCTGTCTCCTCCCAGATCTCCCGCGCGGCGGTCTCCTGCTCGCTCTCCCGGCCCTCCACGTGGCCTTTGGGGAAGCTCCAGTGGCCCCCGTTGTGGCGGGCCAGAAGGTACTCCCTCCCCTCCCCTGCGGGCCGCCAGATCACCGCGCCGCAGGACTTCTCCTCCGCCGCCTTATGGAACACCCCGCCGTCGCCCCAGGTCCACACGCCGCCGTGGGCCCCCAGCTGGAAGTGGCGCTTGGCGATGCCCAGATCCACCAGAGCAAAGGACCCGCCCCCGGAGAGCCGGGCCTGGACGGTGCCGTCGGGCCGGAGCTGGAAGCGGTACCCCTGCCGGTTCATGGCCGAGGGGGCCCGCTGCACGGCGGCGATGCCGGCGTCAAACCAGGCCGGCGCAGAGTCCGCCGGCAGGGCCAGCTCCCCGGCGGGCCGCAGGGGCCGGGGGGCAGGACTTCCCTCGGGAACGCCCACCGCCGCCACGCACACCAGGGTCTCCCCCGGCTCCAGCTGGGCCAGACAGGCCTCCCGGTCATAGGTCCCGCCCACCCAGCAGGTCCCCAGCCCCATGGCCGCGGCGGTGAGGACCAGCTCCTCTCCCCAGTAGCCGCACTTCTCCTCCAGATCCGGATCCTCCGCCGGACCGGCCAGCAGGAGATACTCCCGGGCCCCCTTCAGACGCCCCTGGCCCGCAAAGGGCGAGACCTGGGGACACACCAGCCGGAGATGCAGCCCGGAGCGGCGGCTGCACTCCGCCAGGGCCTTGCCCAGCTGCTCCCGCTGGACCTCCTCCAGGGGACGGGGCAGATAGGTCCGCTGGGAGCGGCGGACCCAAACAGCTTCCAACAGATTCATGGCTCCTCCTTTCCGGACGGGCCCACAGGGCGCCGGCGCCGGATGTTTCAGCCCCTTAAAAAGGGTAAGAATCGACATTATATCCTATTTTCCACAAAGAGGGCAGGGTTGTCAAGAGAAAAACTGTGAATGTTCTGTAAAAAATGCTTGCATAAGCTGAGAGAATCTGGTAAAATACATTTATCAACTACATACTCGGAAGATGTCCGCAGGAGAGTGGAGGGATTCCCCGGGGAAGAGCTCCCACCAAAGGCGTAACTCGTCCAGGTGCCAGACGGCAGGACTGCGGGCGGACGAAATTCTGGAGAAGCCCGCTGGCGCGGGTGCCGAAGGTGCAAACGGCCGATCCCCGTAATCTCTCAGGCAAAAGGACAGAACCCGCTATATGGCCAGCCCGGGAACCGGTCTTCCTGGGGTGGCTGGGGGGCTGTTTTTCTCTGGGAGACGGGGAGACGCTCAGGCGTCTCCTCTATTTTATTCCCGGTATGTAAATAAAATTAAGGAGAGAGAGTATGGATATCTATAGCGCGATCGCTGCCGGCAACGGTTGGCTGAACGGCATTGTGTGGGGCGTTCCCGCACTGGTTCTCCTCATGGGCGCGGGCATTATCCTCACTGTGGGCCTGAAGGGCTTCCAGTTCAGGAAGTTCGGCTACGCCATGAAAAACACCATCGGCAAAATGTTTGACAAGCACGAGGCCAAGGAGGGCGAGGTCACTCCCTTCCAGGCCCTGACTACCGCGCTGGCCGCCACCGTCGGCACCGGCAACATCGCCGGCATCACCACCGCCGTGACCCTGGGCGGCGCCGGCTCTATCTTCTGGCTGTGGGTGTCCGCTCTGCTGGGCATGGCCACCAAGTACTCCGAGGTTCTCCTGAGCGTCAAGTTCCGTGAGCGCAACGCCCAGGGCGACTGGGTTGGCGGCCCCATGTACTATATCAAGAACGGCCTTGGCAAGAACTGGAAGTGGCTGGGCGTCATCTTCTGTATTTTCGGCGGCCTCGCCTCCTTCGGTATCGGCAACGCCGTGCAGGTGGGCAACATCACCGACTCCATCAACACCGCTATCCAGGCCTTTGTTCCCGCCGCCGCAGAGAGCAGGAACATGATTAACATCGTCCTGGCCATCATTCTGATGATTATCGTGGGCGTGGTCCTCATCGGCGGCATCAAGCGCATCGGCGCCGTCACCGAGAAGCTGGTGCCCGTGATGAGCGCCATCTATATCCTGGCCTGTCTGGCTGTGGTGCTCTTCAACATCGGCGAGATTCCCCGCGTGTTCGGCATGATCTTCCAGGGCGCTTTCAGTCCCGAGGCTGTCACCGGCGGCGCCGCCGGCATCGGCGTGAAGCTGTGCATCACCTGGGGCGTCAAGCGCGGCGTGTTCTCCAATGAGGCCGGTCTGGGCTCCGCTCCTATCGCCCACGCCGCCTCCTCCGAGTCCAACCCCGTCAAGCAGGGTCTCTACGGCATCTTCGAGGTGTTCATGGACACCATCGTCATCTGCACCCTGTCCGGTCTGACCATCCTGCTGGCGCTGGACGACGCCACTCTGAACTACGGCGTACAGGGTACCACCGCCCTGAACGCACAGGCCCTGGGCACCGTGTTCGGGCCCAAGATCGGCGCTCTGATTATCGCCATTGGCCTGAGCCTGTTCGCCCTGTCCACCATCCTCAGCTGGGGCCTCTACGGCACCCGCTGCTGGGAGTTCATCCTGGGCAACAAGGCCATCAAGCCCTATCAGATCATCTATACTCTGGTCATCATCATCAGCGCCACCATGGAGCTGGGTCTTGCCTGGGACATCGCCGACACCCTCAACGGTCTGATGGCAATCCCCAACCTGATCGGTATTATTGTACTGTGCCCTGTGGTCTTCAAGCTGACGAACGAATACTTCTCCGGCAAAAAGAACCTGCGCAAGTAAGCTTTTCTCCCTCCCCTTTCACGGGCGGGAGCTGCGGGACCGGCCCCAGCTCCCGCCCCAAGGGCAGACAGGAAACGGCCCGTTCGGATTTTGTCCGAACGGGCCGTTTCCCGCTATGATTGATGGAGGAAAGAAAACAGCAGATCAAGGGACTTGAAGCGGAGGACCGTACCATCCTCCTCCCAGCAGACGCCGCCGGAGGTGTCCTCGGCAACGGGGGCGGTGGTGAGCTGCTGGGCAATGGGGGAGAAGAGCACGCCCCACCACATGGGCGTAGTAGAGAGCAGCATGGCGCAGAAGCCGATGAGCGCGGAGAGGAGAAGCTTATTTCTCAATTTCATAAAAAACACCGTCCAAACTGGAATGTCTGTATCCAGTATGGACGGTGTTCTGGCGTTTTATACCAATTTTCTGAAAAAGATGGGAAGAAATAAAAGATGGACTAAAAGTTTTTCTTTTTGCTTCTTTTTCTTTTTTCAAAAAGAAAAAGAAGAAGAGACATCCTCCCTGGCTACGGGCCGGCACAGGAACACCTCCTGGCAGGACTCCGCCAGGGCCTCCGCCGCCTGCCGAGCGGGCTCCTCATCCCGGAAGAGGCCGAACACCGAGGGGCCGCTGCCGGTCATGGAGGCGGCCATGGCCCCCCGCTCCAGGAGTGCGCCCTTGAGCTCGAACACCTGGGAGTACCGGGCGGGCAGCACGTCCTCGAATACGTTGTAGAATCGATGGGCGGCAGCCTCCAGATCCCCCTGCTCCAGGGCGGAGAGGAGAGCGGCGGTGTATGGGTGGCAGCGCAGCCGCTTGCTCCGCACCAGTCCAAAGAGCTCCGGCGTGGACACGGAGCAGGCGGGCTTGCACACCACCAGGAAGCAAGGCGGCAGGGGCGGCAGGTCCGTGAGGATCTCGCCCCGGCCCTCAGCCAGGACCGTGCCGCCCCGGACGCAGTAGGGCACGTCGCTGCCCACCAGCGCACCGATCTCCTCCAGCTCCTTCTGGGGCATGTCCGGGGCGCAGAGGCGGCGGAGGGTCCGCAGTACGGCCGCGCCGTCGCTGCTGCCGCCGGCCATGCCGGCGCAGACGGGAATTTTTTTGCGGATGTCGATGGCGAGGCCTGGGGCGCACTGGCCGGTGGCCTGGAAAAACCGGGCCGCCGCCTTGCCGGCGATGTTGCCGTCCCCCCTGGGCAGGAAGGGGAGGTCTGTGGTCAGGGTCAGGCCGGGGGTCTCCCGGGTGGAGACGGTCACCACGTCGTGCAGATCAATGGACTGCATCACCATGCGCATGTTGTGGTAGCCGTCCTCGCGCTTGCCCAAAATGTCCAGGGTCAGGTTCAGTTTTGCAAACGCGGGTTCTGTGTGTGTCATGGAAGCCTCCGTTTTTTAGTAAACATACTTTTTCTTAAAAGAAAAAGTATCAAAAAGAATTTTAGAGATGGTTTTCGGACTGCGTGTACATATTGGGGCGGTCTACAGCCACTCCCCGCAGTAGGGACAGCGCAGCCCGGTATGCTGTTTCAGCTGCTTGCGGCAATGGGGACAGCGGTAGAGCGCGAACCGCACCAGGACCGACAGGACAAAGGACAACAGCCCGATGTACAGCGCCGGTATAATCCGCAGAGATGCGCCCAGGGTCACAAGGATGAGCGCCAGCAGGCCGAACACGAACATCAGCAGCCGCACCTGTCCCAGCGTCAGCTTCATGGACGCGGCTCCTTCTCCTCGCTCCGCCCCGCCAGATAGTCCAGGGACACGCCAAAGTGGTCCGCAAGGGCGATGAAGTTTTCGAGACTAGGTAGGTTTGCGCCATACTCAAATTTTTGATAATGCTGGGGACCAACCCCAATACCTTGAGCAACTTGCGCTTGGGTCTCGCCGCGCTCTGTGCGCAACAAACGAAGTCTTTTTTTAAGAAATTCTCTTAATTCCATATTATCCTCTTGACGCATCAAAGTTTGTTTGTTATGATGTAGTAGGAACGCACCAAGATTTCTGCGTATCCTATCACAAGAAAGGAAAAAAAGCAATGACGGATTTTACGCGCTGGCTGTATGCCGAGTACGTCAAACCGCAATTAGAGGAAAGGGACGCCACAGGCTATGAGGCATCCCTTTCCCTGATGGAAACCACGTTGGACGAGAGGCTGCGGAAGGAGTACGCCCGGACGCTGGAGTTCTATGCCGGCAACGCGTTCCTTCTGGGCCTGCGCACGGGCGCGGGTCTGCGCGAGGCCATCGAAAACTCCCTCTAAAGTTCTTTTTTGATTCTTTTTTCTTTCAAGAAAAAGAATGATTACTTGATCTTCCGTCCCTCCACGTAGTAGCGCTTGTCCTCCGCGTGGCCCATGGAGAAGGTCTTGCGGGGCAGCACGCCGTCGGCAATGACGGTCTTGAACAGCTGGTCCTTGCCCATGGCCGGGAGCTTAAAGCCGATATTGCCGGGCTTCGACCCCAGATCGTCTGTGATCTTGTCGCCGTGGATGTAGTCCACCTCGCCGCCGTTCTCCTTCAGGTAGGCGTCCAGGAAGTTCTGGAGGGTGCCCACGGCCAGCTGGACCCGTGGGTTGGGGACGTTGAGATAGCCCGTG
>ERZ777011.1842-NODE-1842-length-19726-cov-4.363327_pt1 | contig 19726 bp, 20 predicted proteins | sample MGYA00374964_ERZ777011 | MGnify/ENA primary metagenome ERZ777011 (study PRJEB29310, sample SAMD00008975) | mouse gut metagenome | study: EMG produced TPA metagenomics assembly of the Metagenome analysis of fecal microbiota from mouse which was promoted... | reverse complement strand
GAGCGCATCCTTGGTAAGGATGAGGTCGGCGGTTCGAATCCGCCCAGCAGCTCCAAGATTTAGCACTCAAACTTAGCGGTTTGAGTGCTTTTTGTTTTGTTCATGCAACTTTTTTGCCTGTTTTGATACGCTCTACAAGACCTCGCTACTATGATTTTTGGCATTTTGCAAACAAATTTGCAATTTTTATGTGTTGTAATAGCCCTCAATCCATTGCGCCGCAACGGGTTTCGGGTTTTAAGCCTTGCAACTTATTTGCAATTTCTGATTGCTCAAGCGTAGACACTTTCAATGGAAGCGGTTGCCTGTAGAATGTCCTGCCGCCCCTTAACATAGTGCTTGAGAGTCATAGCTGAAGAAGTATGTCCCGCTGCCGCTTGCACTAACTTAATATCATGGGTGCTTTCGTATAGGTCAGTCAATACAGTTGTTCGGAATCGAATAGGAGTTATCTTTTCACTGAATCCAGTGTCAGCTTGAATCCTCAAGCACATACGCTTTACTTGCTGATAAGACAAGGGCTTCGATCCTCCTAATACAAACTCTTCAGAGTTGCCCGGAATCAAATACTGTGTAGCTAACTGGACAAGGCCGATATTTCTATTGCTCCGTTCAGTTTTTGTACCTTTGATTTCTGGCCTGTTTCGGTCTGGATGAGTAACGGCACGACAAATATATATGGCTCCATTATCCATGTCTATATCAGCCCATTTTAAGCCCAATACTTCTTCAAGGCGTAAGGGGTGGAAGGCTTGCAATGCTAAATATGCCCTATCCTGAGATTGCTTAACATCTCCTATGTGCTGGACTAAGTAACGCATCTGATCTACACTGTAAGGCGCAGTTGTTTTACTTTCTCTGCCTGTGATTTTTAGCCTTTTGGATTTCAAGGGATTCTTTGGAAGTAAGTTATCTTCAACTGCTGCGTCAAGAATTTGATTAAGAACAATTTTTGTTTTGTCTTTTGTAGATTTTGCTCCGTTCATGTTATTAAACAGGCGTTGTACTTCATCTGTGCTTATGTCCTCTATCGCCATCCCCTCAAATGCTGGAATCAAATACTTCTTAATCTGCCGCTGATATGTAATAGCTGTAACTGATTCAATGTTGGGCTTGGAGTAGGTTTCAAACCAGTTTAGCGCATACTTTGGAAATGGGTGATTGCTCTTGCGTTCCTGCTGATCGGTTCCTGTAAGTTTCAGCAGTTTATCACAATACTCTTGTTCAGTGTTAGCCCTGATCCAACGCTTTTCACCGTTAATCATGACTGCCCTATTGATCTTTGCCATATCGGTATTTCCTTCCTGATACGGCATACAATCAGGCTGCTCTATACGATTGTCAAGGTGCTGCATAAGTGATTCTATCACGGGATCATAATCTGTGCAAGCTGAATTATGAAATTTGCCGTTGGGATCATAATATCCAATGACTGCTCCATTAAATTTGTTGCTGATAGTTCATCATCCTTTCTCTTGTCCGATTAGCCCCTGTAAGCCCCATATAACCCCCTGTGGCGTTTTGACGTGTGTTTATACTTCCTGCAACGAGCGGGCTTTGTAGGGGGTTCTATGGGACTTTATAGGGGGCTTATATGGGGTGCTGGGCCAAATAGTGCCACAATATATAGTGCTGTGCGAAACATATAGAAAAAATGCTCGATTGACGGATCAAGCCCTGTATTTAAGGTGTTTTTCATTTAAAATGGCTGTATTACAGGAATTTTCACGATGACATATCCGATAACACAAAAATGGGGGTATTTTTCAATGAAAACCGCTATAAATCAAGGGTTTTCGTTGCGTTGTCGATAACACACCGATAGCAGGTTTATGTACCTAAAATGAGGTACACATCAATACATCTCATCATAGACATAAGCCTTCGGCGGGTGCTGCTGCTGGTGTACTGCAATAGCTCGCTCCCAATTTTTGCGCCGTTCGCCTTCATCCAGTTTAGACCACGCCTCATGTATAGCGTCCGTATCAGGATCAACCTCAAACAAATCTGCATCACTGGTTGCAGGTTCATTTTCCGCGCTGGCCTTTGTCGGCGGCTTTTGCTCTGGTAAAGGTTTCTTCTGATCTGAATTATCATTGAGAGTAGCACTAATTTCTTTTCTGGACTCTTTAATTAGTCGCCGCACCATTCCATACAAGTATTTGAATCTGCCATATGGAAATTTGAAACTATTCTTTGTGTCCATTTTGCGAAGTTCGTCAAGTATATAATCTTCCTGATTCTTTAATGTTACATAGTAATCCATGAGAGTATCAGAATCCAACACGGCAAGGTCTTTTATAATTTTACCTTTCAAACTTGCCGTGCCGTCAAAAAAGTGTTTACAAGTGTAGTCTGCTATATTCTGGCGCAGTGTGTATTTGTCCATATAACTCCTTTCAATCTATGCTTTATTACTCTCGCGCAAGCGACAATTACTCTCTGAAAGATTTGATTATTGAAATTCATTTCAACCGGAATATTGGCTTTCGCGTTGCTTGCAAAAGCGAAAACAATATTTCGGAATCTCTCGCGCTTGCGCGACTTCACAATATAGCGAAAGAGACTGTGTAATCGTGCTTACGCACGAGAGTGTGTCGGCTTACGCCGAAAGTAATATAGCAATGAGTAATTGTGTTTGTTTAGTGGCAAAAATAGGGGTATTCTTATTATTAAGGCCACCCCCAAAATTTGTAACTTACATATTACTTCTATGGGTAGACTGTAATCTGAAGCCTTCAGTAGTGGTCACAGTTCTGACATGGGAAGTGGTGGTCGCTGTCCCTTGCGGGACGCTCCCTCTTATGAGTTATGAATAAGAGTTTTTTACCAACTTTTTCTGTTTTGTGCTAATTTTGAATATTGAATGTCGATATGTGCCTATATCAGTCAAACAGAGTTGTGAAAACTGCAAAAATTTTTGTAAAGTAAATGGAGGAAATTGCTGTTTTTTGTAAAGCAAATGGAGGAAACAACTTTGAAAGTTCCTTAATTTAAGGAGGTTTTAAGCCTCATTTTTGCACACTTTCTTTTTGCGTGGAATAAAAGCAAGGTCCAAAATCCCTACATTCTCAATATGCTTTCCTGCAAATAAGATATGTGGGTTAATCACCATCATACTCTTCCTTCCGTCCTGGTCATTCATAGAAAAGAATCCGCACAAAGGCTGTTTGCAATGCTCCCATACAAAAACGGATTTTGTTAACGCTTCTTTTAGCCTTCCAGGGTGTTCGGGATCATAGCCCAGCTTTTTACAAATATCTCTGAATGACATTGGCTCTATGCTGTTTTTATTGGTTTCTTCTGGATTTTCACAGACAATATTCCATTCAAAGTTAATCCACGGCACAAGCTGAATTATATATCCAAAAAGTTCATGATTCTTTTGCGGAAGCCTCTTGTAAAGCTGCTGGATGGTCACACGGAAAAGTTTTGTGCGCTCCTTATTGCTTGTCTTGCCTTTGAAAAACAGATTGCCAATCAGGTACAAACCATCTTTGCCGTGATCCTCCAGCACTCCAGCGGCGATACACTCATTATAAAATTTGTTTGCTGTTGGTCTGCTAACGTTGAGAATAGTTTGCAGGTCACTTTTTAGCATTGGCCTATCTTCATACAATAGAAGCTGTGTGTCCTGTTCAAGATATGTACTTAGGTATGCAAGCCGCCCTACTGTGGCGGGGTTCATAGATTGCAAAATATTTTCTTCTGTTGTCAAAAACGTAAAACCTCCATGATTATTTGAAAAATTTCTTATAAGCTGTCTATAAAGAGCGGCTTCTTTCTTACGTTCTTTTTTTGCCTTGTAATTGTCAAGTTCGCTTTGCGTAAAAACAAGCGAATCTTCTTGTGGAGTGAAATTTTTACCTTTACTTATGTGTTGTGGCATAGCCCACCTCCTTCAATTTGTTTTGTTCGATCAAACAATAAGGTGGGAGGGCTTCGGCTGCGGTTATTCATGCTCCATGGCTGGCCTCCTTTCAATTTTGTTCGGTTTTGTGTTTGTTCGGAAAATTTTCAAAAAACCGAACAAAACCTATTGACACGCCGACAAAACTATGGTACAATCTAATTATAATGGGTGGTTTTATGTTAGTAAAATTGCGAGTCGCTAATTATTTTAGCATTTTTGCGCCCATTTGTCAACGGCTTTTGGGAAATTTGTTTTAAGTTTTTGTGGGGGTCTGGCCTCCACTTTTTTGTTGCTATCCAAAAAGGGAGAGGCCGAAGCCCCTCCCCGGTATCATGCCATTTTTAGTTCTGCTTTAACCTCCCGTACAAATCGCTCAATACCCTGTTTGCCTTCATGCGCTGCAATCCATCTAACATTGCTGATAATCCAAATCAGTAACGCTTTTGCGGCTTGATTGTGTTCCTCTTGTGCTTCTGCCGGGAAGGAATCTGTCAAGCACCATTCCCACATGATTTCATTTTCGGTATGCTCTATGGCTTCGTCCAGCGTGTCAAAGGCTTCGATCAAGTCATTAACGGAATTGTCATATACCTCATACATGGTCAGTTCTTTGCCCGTGGCTGATACATCTGCGCTATATGTATAGCGGCTGATGGTGTAGCTCCCGTAGTTAATCATGGTTTCAGCGGTAATCATTTATCATACTCCTTTGAAGCGTTTTGTTAGTTCTACTGTCTGTTATAATATAGTATGTATGCGGAGAAGTCAACGAGAATGTTATCTCGTTTGTTGCAGGAACATGAGATTATATTCTAATTTGGAAACTATTTGATTTAATATGTACTGTTTTTGAGAAGCGCCGCCCTGCACAAATAGACAACCTTTTTAATTCTAATAACTGTTTGCTGCATCAGGATTATGGCATTGGTGGTATGCTTGTACTACTGTGGGCTACTGCTGAGCCATAACCCTGATAACTGTTTGAAGAAATAGCGAAAGACGGTAGGTGTCGTGCCTACCGTCTTTTTTGCTTTATTGTGCTGCTCGAAGTTCGCTCTTGTATTTGTAATATGTGTTTCGAGCAAGCCCTGTTAGCCGCATAACCTCCGTATCATTCAGGCTCCCACCGAACTCTTTGCAGTGTTGTAGAAGAATCGGCTTCATCTGGGCAGATTTTTTTGTGTTCAGCTTTGCGCCTTCCCGCTGGCCTATTTGTTTACCTGCGAGGCGAGCGGTCTGAATGCCCTCCCGTGTGCGCAAGTGTAAATCTTCGACTTCTTTTTCACTTTGGATGAATGCAAGCCGAATTTGCTCCTTTGCAAGTTCCAGTAAATATTTGTTGATTCCTTCAAGAATGCAGTCAACGGCTGTACCAGTCATGGGAACGCTACTATTTAATGCCCGTTGGTATGTTGCCGTATCAATGTGCCGTTCTTTCAAAAATACAAGGTTGACACCACGGCTATACAGTTCTTGATAGACTGAAAACCCCTCATCTGCTGTACGGCTCATTCTGGAAACGCTGTCAAATACGATGGTATCTTTGGCCTTGGCTGCTTTATAGAGTTTGCTCCATTCTTTGCGCTCCAAGGTTGTACCAGAATACGCCTCCTGTATTATGGTGGCCTCTGGAAATGCTTGTTTGATGTTCCTGATCTGGCGGTCAATGCTCTGCTTCGGAGTGCTGATCCGACAATACCCATAAATGCTCATTGGTGCATCCTCCTGTATCAGTTCAAACGAACGATAAAATTGATACTTAGATATTACCCCATTTTAGGGAAGAAGTCAATGGGTTTTGATACAAAATTTATATACGTCAAAACTGATACTGCCGATACTGGAAAGACTGTGCATCATGGTATAGGGGGTGGTTTGCACTTCAAGCGGGTTTTCATTTTCTGGCTGGCTTATAGTACGTCTGCTCAACATATAAGCCGGAATTTGCCCGATACGATAAAAACCAGCACCCATAATCAAGCGGGTACTGGTTTTCATATCTCTTATCTGATTACATTCTCACAACCGCAATAGTCACACACATATGTATTCCCCATTTTATGGGTGGCGTGTATTGCTCTGCCGTCACTATAAATTACTTTACTGCAATAGTAGCACCTTACTGATCCGCTGCTATTTGATTTGTGGGAAGATGAACCTGCACATCGCACGAGCGAAAACAGGAGCATAATAATTATTGCGCTCATAACGAGTCCTGCGATTGGTGAACCTTGGCTATTTTTCTTTTGTGAATCCAATTCATTCACTCCTTCTTATCAAGACAATGTGGTAATATGCTTATTTCATCTTTTCGCCGTAAACAACATCATAAATTGTGATTTTTGTGATCTTATCCTCATCATGGAAATAATTTATCCACATAGTATTTTTTGGCTTATCCTGCGATGTTGGCTCAACTTCTCTATTTCCGCTGAGTGCTACGCTGATAGCATTACCAGTGTCTGTCTCATAGCTATATTGAGATTCAACTTTTGAAATTTTATCCCCTACAGATATACTGTTGTATGTTATAATATCAGCACTTGTTATTGTGATACAGCGGACTTCATTTGATTTGTTTAACACTAAATCAATCCCATCCTCAAAGAAAATATCATCTACCTGTGTCGCCCCATATGTCAAAACTTTTCCTTCATATTGAATTTGGTTGGGTTTCAGATTTGCGTTACCACACCCAGTTAAAACAAGTGCTAATCCGACAAAAATAACAATAATTCTTTTCATAATGCGTAACCTCCCTGCATTTTTCGGTATAACTATTAGCGAGTATACCATTGTCTACCTTGAAAGTCAACTATTATCATTCTAAAATCCACCAAATTAACACATCATGGACACATACTATTGTGGAATGGAGTGTGAAATTAGTGGACTTTGGTAGTAGATTGAAAGAGTTACGGACACAAGCGGGAATGACGCAACAGCAACTTGCTTCTCGTATTGGAGTCACAAAGTCGGTTATATCCTTTTATGAGTTGCGGGAACGTGCGCCCTCCCCCGATGTACTGATTAAATGCGCTGGAATATTTCATGTGTCCGCTGATTTCCTTTTAGGTATTGAGAAGTCACACACTCTTGATGTATCCGGTGTAAGCGATTCAGACGTTGCTATACTTCGTGCGTTAGTTGAAAGTATGAGACAGAAGGAACATAGCAAATAAAAAATACCCTGATTTCAACATAACCCGATGGTTATGCTCAAATCAAAGCATCTGCAAAATATTCACTTCAAAATAGTTGTATAAAGCAGCCTGATTGTATACCTAATTTTATAATTTTGCTTCAAAATGTTTGATTTTCGCCTTTGGTAAGGATGAGGTCCCCAGTTCAAATCTGGGTAGCAGCTCCAGAGAAACCCGTTGTCCTGCAAGGGATAGCGGGTTTTTCCATTTATCTGGAGGAGAAACTGCCCAGCAGGAAACCCATACAGAAACCCATACCGATAGATTTTAAGGTACTGATTCACATTACGCCTGACCAGCTTTTTTCAGAGCATCTCTGAAAATTTGGCTGGCCCGCTTCATGCTTTCTTGATCTGCGTGGGTGTACATGCGGAGGGTGACGGCCTTGTCGTTGTGCCCCAGCTTCTCAGATACACTGGCCACATCGGCGCCGTTGGTGATCGCGATACTGGCAAAGGTATGACGGAGTTTATGGGGATGAAGACCGGGTACATCATACTTCTTGGAAAACTTCTGCATATACCTGGCCGGGGATTGAGGGTGCATCGGTTCCGGGCTGTCCTGCTGGGTAAAGACATAGGTGCTAATGGCGTGGCTCGTCTGTTCTAGCCTGAGCTGCTGAAGTAGCCGGATAATCTCCGGGTCAACATCTATCGTCCTCACCTTACCGCTTTTGGGGGTGTCAAGGTAAATGCCTTTTTGAGGTGTGTAGCAGAGGTTCCCTCGGATTGTGATCGTACCAGCTTTGAAGTCGATATCTTTCCACTGGAGTCCGCAGCACTCGCCCCGACGGATGCCGGTGTCGATTAGTAAGCGCATCAAGGTACGCCACTTCAACGGCTCATGTTCCAGTGCGGCAAAGATACGCTGGACCTCCTCCGTTGTGTAGGCCTCCACGTCCTTATCCTTGATCTCGCCTTTGCGGGGCTTTGGACGTTCCACCTTATCCATAGGATTGGCAGAGATTACATCGGCCATATAGGCCATTTTGAAAAGGCTGTGCAGGATGGTATAGACCTTGACACAGGTTGCGTGGGCTTTGCCATCCGATTGCATAGAGAGCAACAGAGCGGAGATATTGGCCGGGGTAATATCGGGCATTTTCAGATTGCCCAGAGCCGGATATATCCAGTGATTGAGATTGCCCTGGTAAGCGCACCGGCCATTCTCGCTCATTGTGACGCCCTTAGCTGGCATAAATACTGCTTCGCCGTACTGTCGCAACGTCTGAATCTTTGTGGCCTCCCGCTTCTGCCGGAGGTCGCTTTCTTTTTGCTCCGCACGACTGACGACCTCGCCTTCCCGACAGCGGCGCTCAAATTCCGAGGCCTCCTTTGCCAGTGTACGTTCAATAGCCTTTTGCCCCCAGCCCTCCGGAGGATACCAGCGGGTGGTTAGGTAGGACTTCCCCCGTCCACGGCTGACCCGGATCTCATAGAAGATTTGTCCGTCTTTGGTGGTTCGTTTTCTGGTTGATGCCATAAAAATTCCTTTCCTTTTATTCGCGTTGGTAAAGGTGTTCCATAGAAATCCCCCTTTTCTTCTGGCTCTGTGCATCCAAAAATTCTCCGTAGGATACTAGTTTTTCCTGATCCTTGGCATCAAGCGTTGACACCAATTCTCCCAAGATTCGGAGAGTGCGCATTTTTGTGTCCTGACCATTGTTATTAAATTGGTAGAGGGTCAGAAGTGCAGAGCGAAGCTCAGATTCCAATTTGCCGCCGTGTGCAGGGGCTTTGACCAAAATGTACTTTTGGTTTTTGCCCTCAATCGAAATTCCATCTGTAATCAGCGGCAGAACTTCCTGCATCTTGTCCTGGCGCTCCGCTTCACTGACCAGCAGACTGCCCCAGTCCATCAGCTCATCGGGGACGGTATCCAGTGCATCGGCCAGGGGCTTCAGCAGACTGGCGGGCATCTCGATGGCGTCGCTCTCATAGCGGTAGATGGTGGCGCGGTTCTTGCCCAGCTTGGCGGCCAGATCGTCCACCGACATACCGAGCTGCTTGCGGCGGGTACGGATTCTTTCTCCTGTGGTCATGGTGTTCCCTCCTGTTTTGTAATAGGGCTTCATTATACCACGATAGTTGCAGAAAAGCAATATATAATTTTGAAGAAATAAAATAATTTCAAAACAAGAAAAATTAGTATTGACAATGACACATGACAGGTGTATGATTTGAATATCGCATATAAGCAATAAGAATAGACAGTATGGCGAGTATGTGTAATTTATGCAAAGGAGGTAATGCCTATGGTTCCATTCCAAAAAATTACGGAAGCCTGCAAGACCACGGGGCTGTCGCAGTATTTTCTGCGGCAAGGATGTAAGGACGGCACGATCCCGCACATCAAAAGCGGCGGCGTGTACTACATCAATGTCCAAGCACTCGTGGAACAGTTGGGCAAAAAAGAGCAGTCCGACTGAACACCGGCAAAAAACTGCAATACGCGGAGAAAGGAGGTAAATACCTGTGGACAACAAAGCGACGAACAAGCTGCGTCGGGAGTATCCCAACTTTACACCACTGAAGGTAGCTTCGGAACTGTTAGGCGTCTCGCCCCGTCAGCTGTCCAAGCTGGTGGCGGAGGGCCGGAAGCCGTTCTGCCTGCTGGGCGCCAACATTGGAACCCGGCAGCGGTACATCCGCATCTATACCGAGCGGCTGATTGCGTATCTTAACGGCAACTCTCTGGAGGACTAAGCGAAGGCTTTAGTAGTTGAGGGGGTGATTGTTTTCCGTGAAAGCAGTCACAAAATCGGGCGGCAGATCAACAGCTTTGGAAGAAGCCGCTGGCCTGACCGCCCAATCTTTCTATTTGGAGGAATCAAATGAGATTACACGAAAACCAATTAAAGCTGATCCGACATCTGGCCCGGTTCAACCTGTTGGACTATGCCAGTTGTCTGCATCTGTTGGATACGGAGGGAACTGGAGACCATGTAGCCCTGTCCTATGCTTTTCGGCCACTGACAAAGAACAAGTACCTCACCAAACGCAAGGACGGAAGCGTGTCAATTTTGGCAAAGGGGCGTGCTTTGTTCCCTAACATCAAGCCGTTGATCTCAGCGGGTGGCGGGGAGCAGTCCATCCAGCGAGTGATGGAGGTGTCCCGCATGGCAGTGTTGATGGAGGAACACGGTATCCTCGCCGTCGCGGAAGTGCCGGAATCACGGCAACCTGTTTTTATTCCCTCGGCTTGCTGGAGGAATATTGCTCCGGGTATCCTGTCCACTACACGCTTTACCGGGATGGTGCTTGCAGGAAAAGAAAAGCTGGCTGTCTATGACATAGGGGACGGGAGCATGGAGTGGCAGGTGCGGGCGGAGGGATCACTGTTCTATACAAAATACGGCAGCTATGAGACGAAAGCAACAGGGATGATCTTAATTTGTGAAGATGGAAAACGAAATAAAACGGTAAAAAATATTATTCGTCAGACGATGTGGAGCCGGCGGCAACTTCTCTCCGATATTTGCCTAGAGCGCAATAAACCGACCTGCTGGTCTCGTTCGCCCATTAAGCTGCGGGCGCAATATGAACACGTCTATTTTACAACGCCAAGATGGTTTCAGATAGACATACAAGCGATACTGGGTTCCGAGAGCGAGGTATGTGATCGAAGTAAAAATGAGACCAGGTCACATGACCCGGCACAGGGCGACTACGAAAAGTGGCCTTACCGCTTTTTTGTCAACCCAGCGACCGACTTGCTGAAATATGTCTATTTTTTCTCGGCGGTGAAGGAACTGAAGAAACTTTTGGAAAGTGATATGCCAGCACCACCGGAGGTACGATATGCAATTTGCTACCGGAAACGGGACAGGCCGATTCTGCGGATGTACCCGGACGTGGTAGAATTGGAGGGAATACAGTTTTTTGAATATCTCACTGAAGAAAACGATAGTTCAAATTGATCGGTGTCTGGCTGAGGGCGGTGGAGCAAGCGCGGACCAGCTTCACAAAATGTACGACCTAACGCTCCGGCTGCAAAGCCAGCTGCTATCTGTGATTTATGATATGGAGACCTTTGGTGGGAGTGCTGAGCGAGTTGCAAATGCGCACAGCGGTGGGAAAAATAAAGATTCTGTGGTGACGCTGACAATTACGGAGCCGTTGCCGTCTATGAAGAGACTGACCGAGGCAGTCGAGGAACATTGGAAAGCGATGATCCATGCGGCCATAGGAGAGGCGGCCCAACAGAGGCCCCTCCCCTATTTTGATAAGGCTATGGTTGAGATCAAGATCATCACTCCCAGAGGAAGCGATAATGCTAGACTGTGGGATACCTCCAACCGGTCCATCCAGGTGGTACTCAACAATCTGAAGGGTATCTTTTTTGAGGACGACAACATGGAGCATATGGCTTTTTCAGTGATTGGAAGATGGGGAGAAAAAGGTGCTACGATCATCCGTATTTTGGACTTTGACAAATCACAGCAAATCAGAAGCATCACATGAAGGCTGAGTTTTTGACGAAACTGTGAGGTTCCAAAAATGTCATGGTGAACGAGGCGGAGCGCAAAATCTATGTTTGCCTTGGACTTCAATCAGCCATGATGCGCTGTTAATTGAACACAAAATCAATCATGGTGAAGCAGGTACAGAGAGGGGTTCTGCGAGGAGTGTCTGCCTGGGCAGACGCGACGAGCAGAACAGGTTGAGGTGCGGAAAGAGGGCTTGCGTCGTTCCCGACGCAAGCCCTCTTTCCGCACTCGCTTTGGTATTATGATTTCCGGTTTCAATGAATGATTAACTATTGGCTCCCCAATTTTGACGCATCAATCATCTTTTTAACGGCGTAAGGATGACCAGAACGCGCCCGGTGCCTATCATCATCATGGCTATCTTCTCTGAGGACGATAACATGGAGCACGATGTGACGGAGACGGCCTGTGCTGATCATGTCTTTACTTTGCGCACAAATCCAGGGCGTCTTTTACTTTTTGGATGATATAAGCGCCAATATCCCGGGAAGCATCTACGGTTTGAGCGCCCAAATGGGGAGAGATAATGAAGTTATCACATTCGATCAGCGGCGAGTGGAATTTTGTATCCAGGCCTTCGTCAACCAGTTCTTCCTCCATGACATCGGAGGCATAGCCGCCGATCTTACCTGACTTCAAGGCCTCATACATATCCTCCTCAGTTGACGATGCCGCCCCGGGCCATGTTCAGCACCACGGCGTCGTCCTTCATCCCGGCGATGGACTTGGCGTTAGACAGGTTCTTGGTCTCGGGGGTAAGGGGCATGTGGATGGTAACAAGGTCGGAGATCTTCAGTACCTCGTCGATGGACATACTTTTGGCGTGTTGCTGCTCAAAAACCTCGGCGGGGAGGTAGGGGTCGTAGGCCACGACCTCCATCCGGAAGGCAAGGGCGCAGACGTCCGCGAAAACTCGCTCGAAGACGCCTTTGCCCTTGCAATGGGGAAATCATAACATATTCAAAAAGAGCCGTCAATCATCAAATTGGCTAAGAATGGAATTACATTTATGAATTATTTATATCGATAGATTGCAAAATGACGTGGTCTACCGGTAGTCCTCATTGAGAAACATGGCCTTGACCGCTACCACCTCGTCGTGCTCCTCCTGGCTCACCTGGACGGAGGAGTTCAGGGCTTTCAGGTCCGCCTTGACCGTTTCCAGGGCCTGTTCGGGGGTATCGGCCCGACCCTCCTCCACGCAGCGCCCCATCCGCCGGAGGACGATGGGGTGGGCGTAGCGAGCCGGGAGGGGGAAGGGGGTGTAGTCCTGCAAAAACGCCTCCATAGCTTCCTTGGCCCGCTCCGCGCGGGACGGGATATCTTCTTCTCGTTTTTTCATTTTCCCGCCCCGGCGGGCGGAGAGGATGAGGTTCAGCTCCCTCAGCTGCCGGGCGGATTTGCTCAGCTCCAGATACAGGTCGGGCCGCTTCTCCAGAACGGCCTCCGCCGCCTTGAGCGCCTTCAGCGTGTCCAGGGCCTCCCCGGTCAGCTCCGGTTTGGGAGGCTGTTCCCGTACCCGCTCCTCCAGACGGACCTCCGCCGCCGCGCTCACCTGTTTGATCTCCGGGCGGACCCGCTTCAGATAGGCCAGCAGCTGGTCCACCTGCTCCTCGTATTTGTAAGTGCACTGCTTCTCCCGGCCGCCGTCGTACTCCACCACCAGATAGGGGATGGAGGCGAACACGCCCTTGTGGGAGTAGCCCCCCTTGCTCATGGCCACCCGCTTGAAGACCCGGGTGATCCCGCCGTAGGGCAGATAGTACCGGCAACTGCGGTAGAAGCTGCTGAGATACAGGGCCTTTTCCCCCACCCCGCAGGGGCCGAAGCGCTTGCAGGATTTCCGGTCCGCAATCAGGACGTCCTTATCCAGGGCCTCCCGGCCCAGCTGTACTGGTTTGAATAGCATGGATGATCGCCTAGTTCCTTTTCAGATTTTCCAGAGCTTCGGGGTTATTGGAGATAACCGCTCCAACAATTTGACAATTTTCCAGCTCCGGACAGTCACCGCAGGTCGCAACGCCCTTTTTCAGCGCACACTGGCGAATTTCACAGAGACTGTCGCAAAATACCGTTTTCACTCCCTCAACGCGGCAGCCTTGACAGTTGATATGTTCAGGCGGAATGGGAGCTTGATTTAACTCAGCCCATAATTTTGCGGTTTTTTCACGCAACACTTGGTCATCGTGAATGGTCGCAAGATAGGCGTCGCATTTTTCACAGTTCAGTCCGCAATATGCAATCATGTCTTTCACAGCGAGATACCTCCAAAACGAAAATTAAACGAACTGATTTTACCATGTCGGCCCCCAGGCGTCAAGACAAGCAGAATACCAGCCGCTGTCGTACAGGCAGCGGCTGGTGTTTTGGTGTTAGGCCTTGGCGGTCTGCTTCCTGGTGGCGTAGAGGAAGATACCCAGCAGGGCGGCGGCGAACACGATACCCACGGGGTAGGCCAGGGCGGTGTTGTAGGCCACCAGCTTGCGGGCGCCGTCCACCACCTCATGCTTGTTTAGCAGCTGGCCCAGGCACTCCTCGCCCAGGATGAAGTAGGTACAGGACACCGCGCTCATAAAGGTGGCGGGGACGGCGGTGATCCAGTAGTTCTTCTTTTGCTGGAACAGGTACATGCTGGCCGCCCAGAGGACGATCATGGCCAGGGTCTGGTTGGACCAGCTGAAGTACCGCCAGATGACGTTGTAGTCGATCTTGCCCAGGGCGTTGCCGATGCCCAGGATGGCACCCGCGCCCAGCACGGGGACGCACAGTTTCAGGCGGTTGGCGTAGTTCTTCTGGTCGATCTTGAACCAGTCGGCCAGGGTGAGGCGTGCGGAGCGGAAGGCGGTGTCGCCGGAGGTGATGGGGCAGGCGATGACGCCCAGCATGGCCAGCACCATACCGGCGGAGCCCATGGTCTTCTGGCAGATGTCGTAGACGGCGGTGGGGCCGCCGGCACCCATGCCCAGCAGCTCGGCGCCGGTGTAGATGGAGCAGCCGGCGGCGGCCCAGATCAGGGCGATGATGCCCTCGGAGATCATGGCGCCGTAGAACACCATGTGGCCCTGGCGCTCAGACTTCATGCACCGGGCCATCAGCGGGGACTGAGTGGCGTGGAAGCCGGAGATGGCCCCGCAGGCCACGGTGATGAACATGAAGCTCCAGATGGGGGTGCCGGAGGGGTGCATGTTGTACAGGTGATCCCACAGCTCGGGGATGACGTAGTTGGAGTTGGTAATCACGCCGAAGGCCACGCCCACGGCCATAATGATCAGGCAAATGCCGAACACGGGGTAGATCTTGCCGATGACCTTGTCCACAGAGATGAAGGTGGCGATGAAGTAGTAGATCAGGATGAGAATGAGCCAGAACATCTTGTTGGCCAGGATGCCGCCGGCGTTCTTGCACAGCAGCTGGAGCAGGCCGGCGGGGCCCACGGCAAAGACGGTGCCCACCATGATGAGCAGCACCACGCTGAACACCCGCATGACGTTCTTCATGCCGCCGCCCAGGTAGATACCGGTGATCTCAGAGACGGACGCACCCTCGTTACGCTCAGAGAGCATCCCGGCGAAGTAGTCGTGGACGCCGCCGGCGAAGATGGTGCCGAAGGTGATCCACAGGAAGACGCTGGGTCCCCACAGGGAGCCGGACAGTGCGCCGAAGATGGGGCCCAGGCCGGCGATATTCAGCAACTGGACCAGGAACAGCTTCCACTGGGGCATGACCACGTAGTCCACCCCGTCGTTGATGCGGACGGCGGGGGTCTCCCGGTCATCCGGGCCGAAGGTGCTGTCAACCACTTTGCCGTAGACAAAGTAGCCGGCAATCAACAGGGCCAAACACACAAGAAAACTTACCATAAATATACCTCCCTTAAATTTCAGTCCCGCCGCGTATGGCCCGCGGCCGGACCGTTTAACAAAGCTAAAGGTCCTTCTACTCCAACTCCTGTATTTCCGCCTGGATCAGCCTCCCCGCAGCGGAGGCCAGCTGGTCCAGGGTATGGATGCGGGCCAGGCTTTTCCCATAAATGGTCTCCGCAGACGGTATGTTAAGGCTGGGACCCATAAAGATCGCCCCCACATGGCAGCCCTGACGCTCCAGGGCCCGGACCTCCCGGGCGGCGTCCTCCACCGCCGGAGCGTCGGCGTAGTCGCGGCCGAAGGGGTAGTCCCCGCCCGGCGGGATGCGGCGGCTGTCGTTGGGGCTGGCGTCGGTGAGGAGCAGAAAAAGCCGTCTTTGCTCTGGGGGGACCTCCAGCAGTTCTCCCGCCGCCCGGAGGACCAGGCCATCCCGGTTCCAGCCAGCGGCGAAGTAGCGGAATACCTGACCGCTGCTGTCCCCGAAGTCCTTGAGCACCCGGAGGACGGTGTACCCCCGCAGGCTGCAAAAGCCGGACACCCGCACGGGTACGCCGCACCGGGCCAGGCTCTCGGCCAGGATGTACCCCTGGGCGGCGACGGCCTCCTGACAGTGCATCCGGGAGGAGGAGGCGTCCAGCAGCAGGTCCACCGAAAAGCCGGGGCGGGCGGAGTCCGTCTCCCGGACAAAGACCCGCCGGTCGGACAGCGCCGCCGCCCGCCAGACACGGGGGGTGTTCAACTTTCCGCTCCGGGCGGTCTCCTCCTCCGCCTGGCTGTGGACCCGGATACAGTTTTGAATCTGCTCCGTCAGCCGCCGGATAGTGTTTTGGTAGAGGGCAGCGTCCGCTGAGAAAGCCTCCCGGTTGTGCTCCTGCTGGAGCCGGGCCTGCTCCGCCAGCCGGCGGGCCTCCCCGCCGGGTGCCTGCTCCGGGGTGGGGACCCCGGCAGTGTACCACAGATGACAGCCCAAATGGAGGCCGGCGCACAGCTTCTGCTCCGCCGCCGCCAGCTCCCGCTGGGGCAGGAGGGAGGGGCCGAAGCAGCTCTGGATGTACAGCCGGTCAGAGGAAATGTCCTCCTTCAGCCGGATACTGGCTCGGCGGATGTCCAACTTTGTGCTGTCCCCCTCATCTGACCCCTTTCCGTGTCCGACAGAGGCCACATCGGTGTGGACGATCTCTGTGGGCATCAGCCGGGTCATCACCCCGGCCCATTTTCCCGTGAGGTGAAGCCGCAAGGCGGAAGGCGGGCGGCTCCTGCCGTCAAAGAGGCGAAAGCGGGCAAACAGCTCCAAAATGGCGGGAAAAAGCTCCTGTTCCTCCATTGGCCCCAAGGCCAACGCGGCGGACAGCCGCCTTTCATAGGGGGTCATCACCGGGGGGCGCTTTCCCAGCACTGCCCTCCACCGGGCGGACTGCATGGTGTAGCTCAGCTGGTTTTTTGCCATCCACTCCTGGCGGGAGAGGGTGTGCTCCTTATCAAAGAACTCCACCGCCCAGTCCCGGCGCAGGTCGGCCAGAATGGGCCGTTGGGGCAGCTCCAGCTGATAGGCGGCGCTCTCCAGAGCCAGCCAGGCCAGGTCGTCCAGCAGCGCCTGTCGCCGGTCCCCCGCCCAGGCCTGAAAGAGCCGGGCCGGCCCCTCCTCCCCGTACCACTTGCGGACACAGCCCACAATGGTGTTTAAGTACAGGTTCGGGCTCCCGTCGCCGTTCAGAGAGAGGAACAGGGGCTCGAAGCCGTAGACACCCGCCCCGTTCCAGACCTGGTTCATCGCCCGGCGCTGTCCGGCGGTATGGTGGGCGCTCACGGGCCGAACAGCTCCCCTCGGGTGAGCTTGGGGGAGACCCGAGCCGCCATCACGTCCCGAATCAGGCCCTGCTCATAGCCGTCGGCGGTCTTGTTGGTGATCCCCATGTCCAGAGCGGGCCCGGAGGGAACCCCCGCCGCCATCAGCTCCAGGGCGTCCAGCAGCCCCCGCAGGTCCAGGGCCTTGGAGGAAATTTCACCGCCCTCGCACTTCTTTTGAAGGTCAAAGAAGAGCGAGACAAACTGCTGGCGGTATTTCTGTTTCAGCTCAGGACAGCGGTGTTTCAGCAGCCGGTCCAGATTTTCCGGGCTGATGGCGGGCATCTGGATGACCACAAACCGGGAGGCCAGGGCCTCGTTCAGCTCCCGGGTGCCGGCGTAGCCGTAGTTCATGGTGGCGATGAAGCGGGCGGCGGGGGCCATGGGGAGGCGGTCATACCCCGGGATGTCCAGCACCCGCCGGAAGTCCAGAACGGCGTGGAGGACGGCCAGTGCCTCGTTCTTCGCCATGTTGATCTCGTCCAGAATGCCGAAGCCCCCGTGCTGGGCACATTGGTAAACAGGCCCGGGCCGGAAACGGACCTGCCCCTCCGTGAAGGTGTCCGTCCCCACCAGACCGGAGGCGTCCAGATTCACATGGAAGGACACGTTCCAGGCGGGGCGGCCAAAGACTGCGGCCAGGTTTTCCGCCAGCACGTTCTTGCCAGTGGCCTTTCCCCCGGTGAGGAGCAAATTCTTTCCGCAGAGCAACGCGGCGATGGCCTGCTCCCAGACCTCCCGCCCGTAGTAGTGAAATTGGGGGACGGGGACCCGCTCCGGCAGCTCTGTGGGATTGTCTGTCCGGAATTGAGCCAGCTTCTCCAGCAGTTCGGAGCTGACCCCCTCCTCTTTTAGAAATGAAAGCATCGCCGAAGCACTTCCTTTGCCCGATAAAAGTTAGACCCGGACGGTGTCCCCACCGCCCGGGCCACAGCTTTGGTGATGGATGGATAACACAAAAAAGAGGAGCATTCCTTTGAGCGTTCCCATCATAGCACCAAAATTTTGAAAATTAAAATACTTTTTCCCTTGTAACTACTATATCTTTTCGATATGATAATAAGCCCCAAAAAGGCTCCAAGATCATTTGACCCTGGAATCTATCCATCCACCTGAAAGAAATTCCCTAAGAAAGAATAATTATTTCATAAAGGAAATTCAGTTCTCAGAAGGGATCAATTTGACAACAGTAGTACTCTCATAGGTCATAGCCTCGTCTCGTACAAAAGCCACCGTTCCTGCCTCCGGAGCAGTCTGGCGGCTCTGTTCGGTTCCCAGGTAGGGGTCCAGAATACGGAACAGGGGAACACCCGGCTCCATCTCCTGACCGGGAGGGACGAAGCTCTCAAAGAACCCGGCCCGCTTCGCCCGGAGGGACACCATATCCTTGCTCTCCACAATGCGGGACAGGAAACCGCCATAACGATGGTATCGCAACAGGCCCTGGCCTGCCAGAAAGCCCAGCACAGATTCCACCGCCTCCCGGGCGCTGGCCTGATCCACCCGGCCGTTGCTGTTGGTATAGAGGGAAAACGCCTTGGTTTCCCAAATCTGCCAGTTATAGTTCGGCGTGGTGGTATCGAACGGCCGCGGAGCATGGAGTATCACATAGGGCAGGCCGAACTGACATGCCAATTCAGGGTCCTCATAGCCGGTTTTCATCATGCGCACATGGGGCACAAACGCGCCCGGCATATAGAAGGAAGAAAACTGCACCCCCAGAGGAAAATCCTGAACAGCTTCAAAGACCCCGGCAGCGATGCGTTGGGTGGTCTCCCCCAGGCTGTACCCCGGGAACATGCGGTTGATGTCGGTATTGTCGATGGACCAGAACCGCTTTTGCACATTCATGGAGTAGGGATTGACACAGGGGATCACCATGATCTGTTTTCCGGGCGTCAGGCGGCCCTGCTCCTCCATCTCGCCCAGCCGTTTTACCAGCTGGGAGCAGATGTAAAGCTGCTGGTACTCATTGCCCCGCATACTGCCCGCCGCCGCCCTGGCCGCGGACGACCGGGTCCGCAAAGCGTATCTGGGTGCGTAAGGAGGCAAAGGAATGGAAAAGTTTGTAATTACGGTGGCCCGTGAGACCGGCAGCGGCGGCCATAACATCGCCTGGAAGCTCTCCGAGACCATGGGCATTCCCTACTACGACCGAGATCTTCTGCGCAAGGCCTCGGAGGTCAGCGGTATTCACGAACGGCTTTTCGGCGCGGCGGACGAGCTCATCGGCCTGCGAGAGATGCTCTCTGCTGCGGAGAAGGTCTACACCGGCGAGCTCCTGCCGCCGGACAGCGATGACTTCACCTCCACTCGGAACCTCTTCAGCTTTCAGGCGAAGATTATCCGGGAACTGGCGGAAGCGGAATCCTGCATCATCCTGGGCCGGTGCGCCAATTACCTTCTGGCCGGC
>ERZ777011.1838-NODE-1838-length-19757-cov-3.629581_pt1 | contig 19757 bp, 31 predicted proteins | sample MGYA00374964_ERZ777011 | MGnify/ENA primary metagenome ERZ777011 (study PRJEB29310, sample SAMD00008975) | mouse gut metagenome | study: EMG produced TPA metagenomics assembly of the Metagenome analysis of fecal microbiota from mouse which was promoted... | reverse complement strand
ATTGAAATTGCATAATATATAAACTGCCATTTTCCTGCAATCCCAGCCTGTCAGGTCTGAAAACATCTTAAACTTTGGAATAATAACATCTTTGTCCTGGTATTTGTCCCAGGCAAAATGTACCTGTTTAATATTCATCTGCTTTAACATTTCTGTCTTTTCTTCTGTCATAAGGCGGATATCAAGACCTTGCGAAAAATCAACCTATGCTTTGCTGTTTATAAGTTGCTGGAACAACTCTTCCCAGTCTTTGCAGGCTGTGATGTTTGGGTCAAGCAGGACAATGTTCTTCTGCCTTCTCCAAAAACTACTAAGGTCTGCAACCTTATAAGATTTCCTTCCTTCTTTGCATCCGACATGACAAAATTCACACCCTCTTGGACAGCCCCTTGTTAAAAATCCATAGGCAGTATTCTTAACTTCTGGTATCTTGTCATAATAAATCGAATAGTCTGGATATATTGTTTCTATTTCTGGCAGTAAAAGGCTGTCTTTTTCTGTATCATAAACTTCTTTCCCATCTTTAATGCGGATGCAGTAACCACTGCCGCCTTTTGTGACTTCCCTGGCATTGACATAGTACGGATAATCTGGTGTGAAGCTGAATACTTTTGACATGTACACTTTATCAATCGGCTCATTTGGAAAACCATGTAATAATGGTTCATACCAGACAACTTCATCACCTTTCTGCTTATGCCGTGCTGATAATTTCATCAGTGGTAAGTTTGGGAAATTATGCCCGTCAACATCAATTAAACCTATATACATAATTAATACAAGCTTCTGGCAACATCCTGTATTATTGCCACACCAGAATCTGCTTCAATGTTTACTATTTTAAAATGGCCATTTTTATAAAATACAGTTACTTTGTCCTGGGCTTTGCTAAGCACGAGGTCTAATATCCCTTCCCCTGCCCTTGTTATAATTAAAACTTCTTTCAAGCGTCTGATAATCTCTTTCTTGTTTTCCATTATGTCCCCCTTATTTTTTACACTCCCTGTTTTCTACAGATTTCCGCAAAGACTTTCCATTATTTCCTTTTGTAAACCTGTTTACTTCATCCCACATATATCCCCTTCTTAGAAAACAAACCAATGAGCACCACTCCACATCACAATATATACATGGTTCTCCTAAACCTTTATTTTTACTGTTTATTTCTTTTTGTGGAAAAAAGTCAAACAAGCTTATCTGCCCTGTCATTACCTGAACCTCCCATAAAACCAAATAAATCCATCTGTATGTTTACAGGCTTGAAATTCATCCAGAGCACTTCCCTTTTCTTTGAATGTACCTGTGAATATGATGTATTCCACACTTTTGTCCAGCCCGCAAGCATGTCATTGTACATGTCTGTTTCATAACCGCTTATTAATGCTGGCCCTTTATGCTGCAGCAGGGCTTTTAATAATTCCTCATGGTCTTTGGTATCCATTTCACACCTGTACTGTTTCCCGTTCCTGGTTTCTAACATATAAGGCGGGTCACAGTATATTAATACCTTTGGATAGTTAAAACGCTTTACCAGTTCCACTGCTGGTCTGTTTTCTATTTGTACACCCCTGAGTCTTTCCGCTGCCTGCATAATCTTATCTGGCAGATTGCACCAGTCCTGTGAAGCGTAGGAACGTTCCCTGCCCTGGATATCATTTTTCCAGCCAACTTTTTCACCAGAAGTACGGAAACCATGCCCCATGTTTAAACGTAGGTAAAAATTTAAGGCAGCTTCAAATTTATCCCCTGGGACTTCTTTAAATGCCCTTTCATACACTTCCCTTGCATATGGTGTCATATAAACCATGCTGGCCAGTTTTCTGGGGTCTTCACGTATACACTGGAAAAGGTTCACAACATTGTTATCCAGGTCATTTACTGTTTCAATATGGGAGCGTGGTTTGTTGAAAAGGACAGCGCCACTCCCAAAGAACGGCTCTAAATAACTGTGGTGTTCCGAGAAATAACTGGTAATCCATTGTGCCAGTGACCACTTGCTTCCAGGGTATTTTGCTACTGCTTTCATATGTATTAATTTCCTTTTCTTGTATTACCTGTTTTCAACAGTTTTATATGTTCCCTGTTCCTGGCAGCTCCATAATCTGATAAAACAAATTTTTCACAATACCTTTTTGTTCCTGCCTTATGGCAGGCATCTCCTGTAAATTCAAAACATCCATCACAATTAAAGCAGAATTCTTTTACTTCTTCTGGCTGTACCCTGTTCCACAACTCTTCCACATTATTGCTGCAATACTGGCATACGCAGTTAGTGCATAATGTAACTGGGTTTTCAACTATATACAAAAGCTGTCCAGAAATATTAAAGGAGTTTCCTTGTGTCTGGCCTGTATCTAATTTATAAACCATAATTAAACTACACTCCCTTTTATTCCCCTGGCAGTATTAACCTGCCAGGGGTTTGTGTGCGTTTGTATATATATTTAATCTGGCATAATTATAGAAAAAGAAAGTAAATATAATAAATATTGAGGAGCTTGAACGTTTTATGCGGCATGGCACGCACACAGGCCATGCCTTAATGCCCCTGGTGCTTCTGACGGCATCAGGGGCAGGACAGCCTGGCTGCCCAATGTATAATAAATACATCTATTCTGTTACTGCTACAGTCCCGCCAGACTGTACAGTTACCCATCCGTGTTTTAACCTGGCTTCTGCTTCCTTCATGTTTATAAGCTCTTCTGTAATTGAAGCAGCCTTTAACTTATTTGATTCTGCCTCTGCTTCTGCTTCTTTAATTTTTATTGCAGCTGCATTTTCCGCTTTAATCAGTGCGGTTTCTGCTTCAACTTTGGCTGTTTCCTGTTCCGCCTGCGCCTGCTGCTTTTTCTGCAATGCTGTGACCCTGTTGTTTATTGCTTCCTTGAGCTGGTCATCAGGATGCACGTCAATGATTGAAGCATCAATTACATTTATGCCATATTCCTTGATAAATTTGCCGTCAAGGTAATCTGTTAATTTACTGTTAATCTCTGAACGGTTTCCCGAATAAATATCCATCATGGAATAATCAGTAGTGACCTCTGAAACTTTAGACTTTAAAACAGACTTTACGCGGTTATTTACAATACTTTCACCGTCCATGCCCCTGAATTTTTTATATGTACCTACAAGCTGCGCCTCATCAAATTTATAAGACATCTGGAAGCTTATTGCTATTGAAGCATCATCAGATGTTGACACCTTGAAACTGTCATCACCTTCACTGCCTTCCCTTTCATCCCTGGTAAGGAGCAGCTGTTCATTGCTTGTTGTAAAGCATTTGACATGTTCGGTTGGTTTAATGATATGGTATCCAGGGCTTAAAGTATCGTCTTTAACCCCGCCATTCATGGAATATATAACACCTGCATAGCCTACAGGTATCTTTTCCATGCAGATGGTAACAACAATTAACGTTACAATAAGTGCAATACCTGTAAATATCCCTCCTGCTACTTTTGCTTTACGTTTATTCATTATCATTTTCCTCCACTTTTTTAATCTCTTTTTCTTCTCTGGGTTCTTCCAGGTCTTTTACCAGCCTGTCCCATTTTTTAATTAACATCCTGCCTATTGGTATAAATAATCCTGATATGGCAAACCATGTTATTACTACTGCTATAAACAGCAACAACCAGAATACTGGGTTCATACATTTGCTCCTCTCAGCTTTTTTATATTGCCATTAATTTTATGTGCCCATACCCCATGCACCTCCTTCCTGTTTAAACCCATTCAATGACTGGTTTCCCTTTAAAACCTTTTACCCATACATACCATCCATATGCAACTGCCGTGCTGTTCTTTTTGTATTTTTCAAATTCACCATTTTTAGCACACCGCAGCCTGGCAGATGATACATAAAGTGTCCTGAAAGGGTATTCCCTGAACAGTTCTTTCCTGGACTGGCTTTCAAGAAATGTAAGCTTTAAAAACATTGCAATTTTAGTCCCTGCAACTGATATATCCAGCGCATGTTTTACAAATTCTTTTGCATATTTATAAGGCGGGTTTGTAATGATATCCCTGCTGTTTATTCCCCTGAATTCAAGGAAATCAATAATTCTTGTCTCCTTATATCCTCTGTTGGCAATGTCAGATGAAAAAACTATATAACCTGCCTCTTTTAAAACTTCTGACAAGTGTCCTCTGCCACAGGCACATTCCCATACATTAATGTTAAAACTTTCCCTTCTAAGCAGAAGTTCCAGGGCTTTTGGTTCTGTTGCATAATAATCATCTTCCTGTCTTTTTTCTTTTGTATGGTTGCTTGCACCATTACAGACAAATACACTTCTGGTATTGCCTGTCCAGTCTCTTGCTGTCCCTTTAGTATTTCCTCTGTTATATGTATCTGCCATAAAACTTTGTTTCTCCTTTTTGTAATTGTTCCCTGGCAGGGATTCCATGTGCGTTTTTGTAGTTTCTATGCTTTCTGGACAACCTCTGCCACTGTTGGCGGAGTTAGCATCCTTTTTTCTCTTGCCGCAAGTGCTCTTAAACATGCCTCTGTGTATCTCTTTTCATAGCCTTCTGTAAGTATTACTGTTGTTTTTATATCTTCTTCTTTTAATTTTGCCATACAGGCCATCTCCTTCTAATCTTTGTTTTTGTTATTCCTGGTATGTCTCCCTATTCCATTTTGTTATTGTCTTTTTTTGTTTTTTATGAATAGCAAAATTGTTCAGGGCCTCCATTATGCCACACTTGTCGCAAACCATAGTTTTATTGTCTGTTCTTGATAAAGCTAAAAGTTTCGTAAAACTTCTGCCACACTTAGGACATTCCATTATTACCATTCCTTTCTATTCAAACTGTTAAATTGCCAACCATACAGTACTACTCATTTTCAGCCATATTCTGTTAAATTCTTCTTACATTATCCATACATATAATATTATTTATTTATGAACAATTATGTAGATAACACTATAAATAATATATTAATAACTCAGGTTTTATGTTTTTTATATTATCCCTAGGCTCTCTTGGGTCTCGGATGTTTCTGGCAGAGTTCCCCACTTTTGAAAAGCGAGAACCCTGCCAGTGCATTATCCCTGAGTATCCCTTTGGGGTAGCCCGTATATGCCCTGCCCTGTTGAGTGCTGCCTGCGGCAGCCATCTGAAATTAATACGCACCTGCCAGTCCATGCTTCCCAGATGTCCCTCTCCTGGCTAAATCCCCCGTGCAGAGTTTGTTTTACGGGGATTTGCGCACTCCACTCCCCTGACGGCATATCCATAAACAGGGACAGGATATACCGGGCAGATTTTACAGCATTGGCTCTGCCACACCTAGCGGTTTTTAAAAGGGACGCTGCCTGCCCTTGCAATATGTAGTTTTAAAAAGATTACTGTAATTTAGCAGGCTTGTTTTGCCTGCACTTCTCCTTTATACTTTATGTACAGGCTGTTGCCACAGCTAAGTAATATAGAAAGGAAAAAATTATGGATATTATTTTTTATCAACCTGTCACCAATGAAACCGTTACACCTGTTCGTGAACGCTATTCTTCCCTTGGCTGGGGAGAAATATATCTCCAGGGCAGTGGAAACAATGTAATTGCATTACAATTCAAATGGTGTAAGGAAGAACCATTCATGCTTCCAGATGTTTCTGATTTGGGGCTAGAACGCCCCCACAGGTTATAAAAACTTCTACAGGAAGCCAGTCCTCTTTCTCATTGTTAAAACCATAAAGAGGTTTAGCTTCAAATTGTTTTATCTGGATGTCTGCAATTTCACGCTTAAATGAAATGCAGACATTTTTACAATTTTCTGGTAAATTAACCGATATCCAGTTTTCAAGCCTTGTGTCTGTCTTCACTTTCAGATACCCCTTTCTTATTTCTTTACCAAGATGGGAACTGTGTTTGTAAATATGCCCCAGTTTTTAAGCCAGATATAAAAGCTTTACTTGCTATCACAACAATGCTTTGTTTTTTTCTGGTTCATTTGTTAAAAATTTTGCAAGATATTCTGCTTCTGTAAATTGTTCTGATGTATAGCTACCAGCTTCTTTTACTGCTGCCTTATGTATCACCTCTTCCTTTAATTTTTTCACTTTTTATTTCTTTTGTTTACACTTATTACTATTTGCTTTATAATTTATATACAGGTTGCCGCAACAACCAAGTATTTAGAAAGGAGAAAATCCTATGGTATTTGATAAAATTAATTTAATCACAATCACTTGTCCAGACTGTAATACGGTAATCAGTATAAAGTACTATGGAGAACACTCTAATGATAAAAAATTTGAAACTTTCCTTTGTCCATGTTGTGCTTGTGATTTAGGTACTGATATCTTATCAGCAGTTCATAATGCATACGAATACAATGAAATTTGTAAAAAAATTTCAGAATTTCAGCACAACAGACTTGTGGAATTTGATACTTAATTTTAGTAAAAATATTTTTTACTAATTATGGGGCGGCTTTTTAAAAGCAGCCCTGTTTTTATAGTTTCAATTACTTTTAGGTTCTCTTGAAAGCCTGATTCTATTTTCAAATCCTTCTTTTTCTTCCAATAAAAGTTTTCCTCTTGGGTAATACCTGTCAAGTTCACGTTTATAAAGCTCTTCTCTTTTTTTAAATTCAATGTATTCTGATATAGAATCTAATTTTTTTGATATATTTTCTAACAAAATGATGGCAGCCTTAATTTCTGTTCCCTGAGTATCTTCCACTATTGTTCACCTCCTCTATATTTAAGTCTAAATCCTGTTTTTACGTAATACGTAAGTAAGTAGCAAAAAAAATCTTACCAGCATCTGATGCAGATATATCTAATGTTTCAGCAAGCTTTAACATTACATCAGATGATGGTTGAATTTTTCCATCAAGCACCTTTCCTAATGTTGTACGATTAATATTAGCTTCTATTGCAAGACTGCTGATAGTTTTAAATCCCTTTTCAACCATTATTTTTCTTATTGCAACAGTATCAGTAATTCTTTTTTTAGTATTCATACTATCACCTCTTTCTCAACAACTTACGTACTGCGTAATTCAACTATAGCACACACTTTTCTATTTTGTCAATACTTTTTACGTAAGTTTTGTACATTTCGAGTAATATTACTTGCATATTGCGAATGATAGTAGTATAATTTATAAAAAGGAGGTTCTTGTATGGCTTTAATAAATGATAGAATTAAAGAAATGAGACTAAAGAGAGGATTAACTTTAATTGAAGTTGCTGACTACATAGGTGTAAAAGATGCTACTATTCAAAGGTATGAAAGCGGTAATATAAAAAATATTAAACATGAAATTATTTGCAAGCTTGCTGAACTTTTTAAATGCGACCCTTGCTACCTTATGGGCTGGTCAGAAGATACCAACATAATAAGCAACAATAAATCTAATATTACAAATAGTGCTGTAATACAGGGAAATAATGCAACTACTTTAATTGTAAAAAATGGAGATGGTTATAAAAAAGAAATTTCTGAACAAGCTGTTGAATTATTAAGAATATTTGAAGCTCTAAATGTAAAAGAACAGACTGAACTTCTATCATTTGCTTTTAAGTTAGAAGAAAATCACAGACAAAACAAACAGGAGGTTATCAATAATGAAAAAACATAGTTTATCATGGTGGCTTTTTATAGGATGGTGGTGGTATCTCTGCGTTGCATGGTAGCTTTATCCAATTAAATGGTTTTTATCTAGAAAACTTTCAAATGCATCTTCTGATAACGATAAACAATATAGGCTAATGCGTGAAACTGAGGAAAGCATCATTGATTTTTTGGAAAAGTCTGGTGGTACAGCTTTGCAAGTAGATATTAAAAAAAACCTTTCTGGACGGCTTACACCTTGCTTTGATGATGCTGTTCATGAACTTTACGAGAATGGAAAAATTAAAACTTTGAAAGATGGTAACCGCATAAGACTAGAACTGGCGTAACAGATAATGAAAATTTTATGAAACTTTTGATTATGGAAAACAATATCACATTGACGAATGATGAAATCCACACTATCAGGGTAGAACATTCAGAAAAAAACAGGAATAACAAATTACAAGTAAATAAATATGCTAGAGCGTCTAAAATTATTACATGAAATATGAAATTAGTTACTCTCAGTGGTTATCAACTATCCATATGGGGGACATAGCATTAAAAACAGACTGGAATAAATTATATGAAGGCGGGTGGTTTATCATAAAAAAATTAAGAGTATACCTGGACACTTCTGTAATCAGTCATTTACAACAGGAAGATGTACCAGAAAAAATGCGTGAAACGCTGGAATTATGGGAACAATTCAAGGAAAGAAAAGATGTAGAAGTAATTATCTCAACTCTGGTATTCACTGAATTGTATAAATGTAATGAACAAAAACTAGCTTTCCTGTTAAGTAAACTGGCACAGCTTGACTATAAGGAAGTACCAATCACTGATTCAGTGCGTGAACTCATGAACTTTTATTTAAAAAATGGTGTATTAAGAAAAAAGAGTGCTGATGACCTGACACATATAGCGGCGGCTACATTAAATGACTGCCGTTATATCATAAGCTGGAATTTTAAACACTTTGTAAACCCCAAAACCATTAATGCAGTAAATGCAATAAACCTTACTTTAAATCTGCCACAAATTGGCATATTTTCACCAAATATGATGTTAGGAGGTTTTTAAAATGAATGATGGCATTACATTGACCATTGATGAAATACACGCTATCAGGAAAGCACATTCTGAAAAGACAAAGGATATGGATTTTGATGAATACAAAAAGCTGTTAGATGCGGAAGCTGCCCCTGTACGGCTTGCCCTTGAACATGCAAAAAAACAGCTTAGTAATACTTGATACAATGGATATGCCTGGTGTCACCAGCACCAGGCATATTTAATAAATGTCCCTTGTAGGAACACCACACAACACTGTAATTATACCGCAGTAATGGTTTTTCCGCAAGGGCGGAAAGGATATTTATTATGAATTTTGCAATGTATGGACGTAAATCTGTCTATTCAGACAAGTCAGATTCAGTAGCCAACCAGGAAAGGATGTGCAGGGAATATGCAGGGCTGCGTTTCCATGTGGATTCTTTTGAAACTTATTCTGATGAAGGGCTGTCAGGTGCTGATACCAACCGCCCTGGTTTAAAAAGGCTGCTGGCAGATATAGAAGACGGGCTGGTAGATGCCCTTATTGTTTACCAGCTTGACAGGCTGTCACGCAATGTAAAAGATTTTGCTAATATTTATTCAAAGCTGGAAGAAAACAATGTAATGTTTATATCCCTTAAAGAAAGCATAAACACTGATACACCTATCGGCAAAGCCATGATGTTCATTACAGCAACGTTTGCACAGATGGAGCGTGAAACTATTGCCACAAGGATAACAGATAACCTGGAAGGGCTTGCAAGGAGCGGGTTCTGGACTGGTGGCAAAGCGCCACAGGGCTATAAGCTGGAACGCATTGAAATAAACGGCAAAAAGCATGTCGTATTTTCTATTGAACCAGAAGCAATGGAACGTACCAGATTGATTTTTAATACATTCCTGGATAAAGGATGTTCCCTCTGCTCACTACAGACTTTATTGAGAAACCTGGGCATACGCACAGAACGTGGATGCTTTTTTTCTGCGTCACAGCTTTATTCGTTGCTTTCATCACCTTACTGCGCAGAAGCAACCCCTGAAATGTATGATTATTTTGCAGGGATGGGATGCCAGATGGACAGCAGCTCACCACGTGAAAAATGGGATGGCACACATGGGGTAATGGTATATGGGCGTACATGCCAGAAAAACAAAATCCAGAGGAAACAGCCGCCAGAAAAATGGATTGTGTGTGCAGGATACCATGAACCATTTATCCCTGCCAGCCAGTGGATTGCTGTGCAGGAATGTTTTAAAAAAAATACTTTTAACAAGACTACAAAATACGATGTCCCTCTTCTGAAAGGGATTGTGCGCTGTAAATGCGGATGCCTGATGGCAGTTTCCAGAAAAAAATTGAAATCACGTATTTTAAGCCATTACCATTGCAGGAAACGTAACCAGCAGGGTATAGAAGCATGTGACATGTCTTATATAAAATGTGATATCCTTGACAGCAAAGCCCTGGATATATTTAAAAAGATTGAAGCAGACCCGAAAGCTATTATGGAATATACCAATGCAGAAAAACCCAAAGATAACGCAAAAATACTGCAAAGCTTAGAAACACAGGCTATGCATATACAAACAAAAATAGAACACCTCACAGAAATTTTAGGGGATACCGAAGGCTCTTCTGCTGCCAGGTACATAATTACACAAATCGAAAAAGAAGATTTAAACCTTTCTGCCGCCAGAAGGGAAATAGAAATAACCAAAGCTGCACTGCGCCACGAAAAAAATACCATCATGGATGCAAAAGAACGTGCGGGGCAAATTGCAAATCTCATACATGGGCTTGATGGATTTTCTGCTTCGGAGAAAAATGCTATTGTACATGAAATAGTTCAGGAATGCAGATGGAATGGAAACGAGTTTTTTTTACGGCTATAAGTTCACCTTTTTATTCTAATGCCTTCTACAATAAGAATAAAAAAGTGAATAATTTTTCTAATCCGAACATTAATAGATATTGATTTAATATATTAAATTATACAAAATCAATATAGATAAAATTAACAAGCAGTAAGCCATATGAAAATTATGACTACTGCTTGTTTTTTGTCTAATATTATGATTTGAATTGTAAGCAAATGTGCTAATGTTTTTACGCACTTATGCCATTTCTAGTACGCCCTTTGCGTATTCTTCGTGGGACAAATTTTCGAGTATCAATGCCCTTTAATGGGCTACATCCATTTCTACCCCAAATGCGTCATAAAAGAGAAGAGAACCAAAGACTGTGTCAATGCCCTTTAACGGGCTTATATCATTTCTAGCGCATAACTTCCCAATTAGTCCAGAAATGGGTGAAGTGTGTCAATGCCCTTAAATGGACTACACCTATTTCTACACAACTACTAGCCCAAGTGCTAGCCCAACAGCAAGTGCAGTGTCAATGCCCTTCAACGGGCTAACATCATTTCTGCTTTAAGCTTTTGCAAGTGATTTCATTTAATTGTGGGTGTCAATGCCCTTTAAGGTGCTAACATCATTTCTACGAGTAGAAACTATGTATAGTTTTGAAACTAAACGGTGTGTCAATGCCCTTTAACGGGCTCATATCGTTTCTACCTCTTCCAACAATTAATTCAATCTCAAATTTGATAGGGTGTCAATGCCCTTAAACAAGCTACATCCATTTCTACCAATATACCCGTTGGTAGTTGGGTGTTCATCACCAGTGTGTCAATGCCCTTAAACGGGCTACATCCATTTCTGCTATTAGCACTTGTACATAATATAGGCTTTTAGAACGTGTGTCAATGCCCTTTAACGGGCTTACTCCATTTCTACTCAATGCCTAGCTACAAAGATTCTAATAACGATGTGTGTCAATGCCCTTTAACGGGTTTACTCCATTTCTAGCAACCATAATAACATTTTATTTTAAACAGGAGGTAGTGTGTCAATGCCCTTAAACGGGCTACATCCATTTCTACACCTATGATGGTATGAAACTAATAAACACAGAATATAAGGTGTCAATGCCCTTAAACGGGCTACGTCCATTTCTACAGAATCATAGAAGAGGCCAGCAAATGGATAAACTTCTGGTATCAATGCCCTTAAACGGGCTACGTCCATTTCTACTTGCTTAGACCCATTTATTCTAAAATAAATAAATGTATCAATGCCCTTAAACGGGCTACGTCCATTTCTACGTTCAGATTAATGGAGAGCTACGGTATAAACTGTATGTATCAATGCCCTTAAACGGGCTACGTCCATTTCTACCCTGCCCCTCTGGAAGCCCCTGTTTATAAGGCTTTGAAGGGTGCGTTTTCCCCAAGATTTTTTAAATTGTTACAAAAGTGTTACATTTTGGCATTTTTTTGTTTTTACAAAATTTTACTTTTAATTTGTGTATTATTCTACCATATTTTTTTAATAAATGCCAGGACTTTTTTAACTATTTTGTTTAGAAGGGTTAAAATAATAAATGGCATATAAGGAACTCCTGTATATCCTTATATGCCATATTAAAAATACTTTTATATACTATAATTATATTAAAAATTTTTAACCATAAGTTCCTTATACTATGATAAAATATCCATGAGGTGATAAAAATGACTGTTGGGGAAAAAATAAGAAAAACCAGGAAACAGAAGAAAATGACACAGAATACCCTTGCTGGGTTGACGGGACTTGCAGCAATCACAATCCGCCAGTACGAAGCTGGTAAATATATTCCAAAAATTGAAAATTTACGCAAAATATCCCATGCACTGGAAACCAGCCTGTCTGAATTTATAGAACCAGACCAGACAACAAGTGGATATGATATATATTATGACGTATGGGACAACCTTATTAAAACAAATGATGGTAAACCGCATCAGGAAATTGAAACCAAAATTATAAATGGTAATTTCCAACTTAACGGAGAACAAAGACATATTCTTTCATTATTTGATGCCCTTAATGCAGATGGAAAAAAAGAAGCCCTGAAACGTATTAAAGAACTGTCTTTTATTCCAGCTTATTCTTCAAACGGAAATAATTAAAAATAAAAAGACACTTAAAAACATAATCTATTTCTATAATAAATGCCAGGACTTTTTTAATACCAGGGCTGCCACATATTTTTATACATGGCAGCCTGTTATGTGTACTGGCAATATCCTGGCAGAAACAATTTTATGCTTTTATGTCCTTTTTAAACCCTTGCCATATTACATTATTTCCTGGAAGCCAGCCCTCCCATCCAGGGCACTGCTTGCCACAGACATCATAATGGCGTATTACATGGCTTGCTGGTATCCTGTATTTTTTCATCATTTTTTTAACCAGCTTTACAGTTTTCTTATAAGTTTTGTCCGATATCCTGCCACCTTGTGAACACATTTCAATACCTATGGAATTCCTGTTTGTTACAATCCCCTGGTACTTTGCCCTGCCTCCGCTGTAATCTTTACCACAGTGCCATGCATAACCTTTTGACGGGTTTACACACATATAAACGCCATCCTCCCCAACAAAATAACTGGCAGATGCACCACGTTTTACAGACTTAAAATAATCTGTATTTGCTTTTGCTGTATCTGTCCTGTTCCCAGTATAATGAATTACTATCCATTCTGGTTTTAAACCTTTGCATTTTGTATAATTAACCAATGTATGGTTTTTATGTATTACCATCTTTGTCCCCCACTTTCTTTACTAAAAAATGCTGGCAGTAAATCCAGCATAATACTTAAAAAAATTATTTATTTTACCTCTGGCAGCCCTGCCACAGATGTAAGCACTGACAGCACGCCTGCCAGTCCTGCTGTTGATATTACAGCCAGCCAGTTTACATCTCCCATTGCCGCTGATGTGCCTATTGTTGCAATGGCAGTCTGTGCCATTGTTTTAAATGCTCTTATTCCAGCAGCATTACACCATTTTATGTGTTTTTCATCCAACATATTTTTCCCTCCTTATAATCCTAAATGTGTGGCTATAAAGCCCAGAATAATGCCTGTAACAGCTGTTATTATATAGCCTGTTACCTGCCTCCACTTTTCCCCGTCCCTGGCTTCAATTTCCTGCAGGCGTTTCCCCTGCTGTTCCTGTTCTTTTGCCATGCTTTCAATGCTTACTGCAAGCTTTTCAACTGATGCAGTAAGCGTCCCAATCTGGCGCACAGTCTCCTCCAGCTCATCAATGCGTTTGTTCTGGCGCTTGTTTTCCTCGTCCTGCCTTTTGGCAAACTCCTTATGCTCTGCCTGTGTAACTGGTATTCCCAATGTGTCCATTGCATCCTCCTTCCAATAAAAAAAGAGCCTTAAAGCCCTTCCTGTTATTAATAAAGCCAGGCTGTAATCTGCATATTGCAAAACCAGCCTGGCTGTGTTATATTATGTATATAAAAGGAGCAACCGCCCACAAAGTGGTTGGCCTCCAAAGTACAGTTTTAAACCTGCCTTCTACCGCCAAGTAACAAGGCAGGTTTATTTATTTACGCTTATTCCTACTGTCTATGTAGGCAAGCAGTGTGATTAAAAACGTAGCAAACAGGATTAAATCCTGGAATGTAAACATCTTCATCTCCACCACCTCCCCTCTTATGTAAAGCTGGGAGGCTTTCCACCTTGTAACACAGTTACCCCATGCCAGGATTATAACATAACTGGCATGTTACGGCAATATCCTGGCATTTTTTAATTAACCAGGAAAATGTTAAGCCGCCTGTTTAATTATATCTTCTAAAACTTTGATACGTTTCTCAAGGCTTTCTGCCTTTTTCTTCTGTTCTTCCAGTGCAGTTTCAAGCTCTGTATTCCTGCTATAAAGTATCTGGCAGAACCTTATTATGTCTGCTATAAATTCCTCATACCTCAGACCATATATGTACTCCCCTGGTATTTCTTCCTGGACAATCCTTTTCCTGGTTTTTTTGCTGCCATCTTTATCTGTATATTCCTCTTCAACTTCCACGTCTCTTGTTTTTGGTGACTTTATAAAGGCAGCATGGTCTTTAATACCAAGTTTTTGCAAAAGTTCTTCCACATCCTGTGCTATAAGCCCATGATGCGGGCGGTTGCTGTCATTTTCTTTAAATTTATAAACACATGCCTTTAATCCCAGTATTAAAGATATTAACTGTGCATCATCCATATATGTGCTGCTGTATTCCCTGCTGGCATTGCCTATGTACGATATTTCCTTTTTTAATTCCCTGTCTGATGTCTGTATGACTGCATTTTTACAGTAAATGCCAGCAAAACAGTAACCAGGCTGGCCAATATTGCATGAGCCATCTTTACATGGTGCGATACCAGTTGAACCTCCGCCACTACCTCGGTACTGGCATATTAATTTTAAAATTTCAGAGGTGCTGGTACCGCCATTTACATCTGATTTATGACATAACAAAACAATATCTGAACCATTAAATTTTAAAGCAGATTTAGTAAAAGGTCTTTTCATCCCAGGCCCGTATCCTGTATATTGGTAGTCTTCTTCGGATATTATCATATTCATTATTGCATTTGTATCTGGTGTAAACCCAGACGGCTTGCCTTCTATCTCATCCCAGTTGTAAGCCGGCTTGCTTGCTGCTTTTGCCCATGCAGCTACATCACTTGCTGGCAGTGATGACGGGAAATCTGTTATGTCTGCCTTTCCGTGTTTGTGTGATGACGGCGGAAAAGATGACGGCTTCCCGTTAAGGTCATCATAATCGCCTGTAAATGCAACCATTTTTAAATCTGCAAAATACCTGGCTATCTTGCCGAATATTGTACTATGTTTCTCGCCAGATTTTATATTCTCCCTGTTCCTGTTATGTACAAAACTGGCTGTATTATTTTTTGTATCAGTTTCTTTGTGCCCTGCTTTATACCAGCCCATCACTTACCACCGCCTTTACATATACATCCCTTTCCTGGACCTCAAATGTTACTGTTACACTGTCCCCGTCTATAGTTATGTTGTCATAATTTAAGTCTGGCACGCTTGCTTCCAGGCTTATCCTGCTGTTTTCCCCTATTATGCCTTCATCAAAATTAAACACAACACTTGTCTGCCCTGCTGCAAGCATTTCTATCTTTTTGCTTTTGCAGATGGCGTTTTTTAGACTTAAATCATTATCCAGCAGCTGCTCTGTGGTAACATTGACATTGTCTGCATGTCCTGGGTCGCCCTCTTCCAGAACCTGTATAGTGTCTGAAAATACAGGGCTGCTGTTTGTATATTCCCTCATAATATCCCCTTTCCACAGGCTTAGAAAATATCATCCAGTGTATATGTCTGCTCAACATCACTGTCTTTGCCTTTCCGCATGAAAGTTTTAATACAGACAATGTCCCCATCCTCATCATACAGCCCTATCTCACTTATTTCTTCCCCTGCCAGTTCTGCAAATGTTAATGTACATACATACCTGCATGTAGTGTCCTCTGGATAGCTGTGGCTTTCTATTTCCTTGCGGAATATCTCACTGGCAAGCCCTTCCTGTGTTTCTGCAGGTGGTATTACTGTACCATCTGCATCCACACCGCCATTGCCAAATGCCATCCCTGCAATCTTTGGCAGTGTTAAATCCCCTGCCCTTGCTTTTACAAGCTTTTCCCTTGCTTTTTTAGTAATAACTACATTTTTATTTTTCTCTTCAACACTTTCTGTCCCCATTATTAATCCGTTTCCTTCCTGTAAATAGAATTAAATTTCCTGCTGCCGTCCATCCTCGCAGAACCATCAAACAGCCAGTAATCTTTGCTTTTTGTTTCGACAGAAAAATTCCCTGCCTTTTCTTTCCTGGAATTTACAAACATATGGTACTGCAATGAAACCTCTGTACCAGACTTTAAAGGGACAGAAACCTTTCCTGTAAAACTGGCTTCTGTCCCTGTATTTACATATTGTTTGCTTTTTATATGTATACAAGGCAGGCTTATTTCCTTACTGGATTTAATTTTAAACCTGTGCCTTTGTGTAACCACAGCACTGTAATCCAGCCCCCTGGCACTGTAATGGCTTGTAAACAATGCCCTGCATTTCCCCGATAACTTTATATGTAACTTATATCCTATATAAAGGTTTTTATCCTGGTTTGATATTATTTTAATACCATGAATTACAAAAATGCCAAGACCATAACGCCTGGCTTTGCCAAATACCTGGCTTCCATCAAACAGCCATGAGCCATTAAATACAAAACCTCCCCAGAATGGTATTGTAACCCTGGTAAGTATATTTTTTAAAACAATTTTTTCCAAATCCTTATGGTCAATAATTCCCGAATAAACTATCGCATCAAGCCATGACCTTGCATTTTTAACAAGTTTCAGATATTTTAAAAAAATATTTACTTCTTCCTGGCCTGCTTCAATACCAATTACCGGCCTGAAATAAAACGGCCTGCCATTATATTCAAACCATTCCTCTATCCTTCCCCAGCCAAACACTGTCAGCAGCAGTCCTTCAATTGCCTCTGGTGTCCCTGCTGTCATGTACCAGTTTAATGTGTTTCTTACAAGCTGTTTTTTCTTTTCAATGTCCAAGTTAACCCCATAATACTGTGTACGCAGTTCTGCTGCCATTAAATCTATTACTTCTTCTGGCTGTGCATCTAAATCTGAATAAATATAAAGCCTCTGGCTGTACTTATATAACAGGCGGCATCCCTGCTGCAATGCATAACTTAATGCCTGGACTTCTGGTTTTTTAGCAATATTTTCTGGCAGTATGTCGGTTACCTGCCCATCAAAATAACTAACCATCCTCAAGTCCTCCATATAAAACTTTTGCCCCTGTACATTCCACTTTGGACATTCCATCTGTTGCTGTAAACACAGGAGCTCTTACAACTGCCCTTTTAGCACCTGCATTTTTAATACGGCATACCAGTTCATCAGGGTTTATATCCCTTCCAACTTTTGAAGCCTGCCACTGTTTATACTCCTCTATGGCTGTATTTACCTGCTCCTGTATTGCTGCCACCATATTACTGTCAGTAGTATTTATGTAATATGTAATGTCTATGGCATACCCTGCAATATCTGGTTTTTTAACCTGTACACAGTCTGTAAGAGGACGTTTCCCCCTCTGGCTTACATATTCCTGGACTGCCTGTATTGTCCCGTCAGATGGCACTGTGCCATCTGACATAATGAAACGTATGTCAACAATTCCAGGCGAGGGGCTTGTAACCTTTACATCCCCGATATCAGGGCTGTAATCTTTTACCCAGTATGTATAGGCATCATCTGGGCCTGCCGTTGAAAAGCTGGATGGTGCAAGGTAAACCCTCCCAGCAAGGTTCTGGTCTTCTTCTGTCCCTGTACCGCCAGAACTCTGTTCTGTATTTGTAACTGATGCAATAAATCCTACAGGGTCAGCCAGTGTGTCAATCTCACCAATGGCATAACCATTCCCGGCTGTGCCTGCTTCTGTACATTCTGCCATGACTGTCACTTCTGTTCCACCTGCTGGTATCTCTGCATATCCGGTTGTGGCAAAATAAATTTCATTTGCTGCTGTTACTTTCGTTCCTGCAGGTATGCCTGTAGCGGAATCCCTTTTCCCTGAAAGTGTAAACTTAACTGGCACACGTGCATGTTTTGGCTGGTTTCTTGTAATGCGCTTAAATGCTGCGATGTTATCCAGATACCCGTCATAAGCATATTTCAGGAAATTCATCTTGCCTGCCTTGTCCACATTCTGTAACCCCTGGTATATTAACTGTGCACAGCTAAGCAGCATAATACGGTAAGGGTCTGATTTTGACAGTTGTATTTTTTTACCAGTAAGCTCCTGGTACTTCTCCACAAAATCTGTTAAAAGGCTGCCCTGTACATCCTCCAGTGACAGGCCGTCTATAAAACTTATATCTGGCAGGCTGTCTATTGTGTCCAGATTTTCTGGCATAGCCTTGCACCTCCCTTATTCTTCATCCTCCGCGTCATCTTCTTCCATATCCTTTAAACCTATGGTTATCCTTGGAGTCATATTCCCGTCTTCTTCATAACTGAAAGAAATGTCTAAAATCTCAGCCCTGCTTTCATACTCTTCTGTTTTTTCTATCACTTCCAGTGCAAACAGGTTCTGTGCCACATTAAGAGGGTAACTCTCAAACGACTGGTCAATCCCAAAATGGCGGTCTCCAGGGCATGTGCCCTCTGCTGTGCCATAAAGGCATCCAAGGTTTCTTTGTATTTCTTCAAGCCTTGTAGCGTCAAGGTAATTAAAACCATCCATAAGGACTTCTGGTTTATTAAACATACTGCCTCCTTACAGGTACTCTTCAAGTGTCAGGTCACATACAATTTTAACAACTTCGCCTTTGTTTAAAATTGTTTCCCAGCTTTCGCTCATTTCTGTTATTACAAATTTATTTTTTCCTACTCTTTTATTGCCAATAACAACTGTCTGTGGTTTGCCTGTGCGTATTAATTTTTCTATGTTGTTTACTGTCTTGCGCGGCTTCACGCCATGCATGGCATTTAACTCAATTGTAAATGTTATGCTGTCTGCATCAGGACCTAAAAACTGTTTTTTAGGTTTCTTCCTTACCCTTGTATGTGAAGCCCACCTTCCTTTAACCGTCCGCTGCATCCTGGTAAAATTAAATATCTTTTTATCGCTGGTTTCAAATATTACTTTTTTCCCAATGTTCCCGATTGCACCTGATGAATTCCCAGAAATTGGTTCTGAAATTGTTTTCATTGCAGGGCCGGTGATTTTTCCAGTAATTGTTTTCTTTTTTGCCATTCTGTAACTCCTATGCCATATCCAGTTTTTTCTTTATTGCCCTGATATCTGCCATAAGCCTTTCCGCTGTAAAACTGCCATTGTCATCTGTGGATTTAAATTCCAGATGCCCTGCTGTTATGTTTAACACGCCTGTGCCAGCATCATAACAAAAAGAAGCACCATCCCCCAGATGTTTATGGTACGTGCCCCGTCCTGATGCAGGATTTCCTTCATTCCAGTATGTACCAAGGATTATACCCATTTCACTTCCATTGCTGAGATGTACAACAAGGACTTTTGAGCCCGCCTCGGGTATTTTGTACTCACCATTAAATGTTGCAAACGGAAGCATCTGCGTAACATCACCATCCCTGTCACTGTATAATACACTTGCCATCCCTGTTTCTTTGTCAAAACTGCTTATAGTGCCAATCCTGTTCCCACCTC